>Ga0209992_10000024_pt1 | contig 246517 bp, 190 predicted proteins | sample 2SBtaG_2_FD_182564 | JGI IMG/M metagenome (GOLD analysis project Ga0209992, IMG submission 182564) | Deep subsurface microbial communities from Kolumbo volcano to uncover new lineages of life (NeLLi) - 2SBTROV12_ACTIVE470 metaG (SPAdes)... | ecosystem: Environmental > Aquatic > Marine >... | reverse complement strand
AGGTAAAAGACCGCTCATATTTATACTGATCGCGGTAAACTTCTTCCCACCGACGGTCTGGATAGGATTCCAAAGGATTCCCAACCTTTACAACCGGTTTTAATTGAGCCCCTACTTTCTTACTTGACAACGCCATAGCCGTAGCTACACCAGCGCTCACTTGCAAGAATTTTCTTCGGTTCAACCTCATGAAATGAACCTCCTTGGTTAAGATGGACCAATAAATAAGCCCATGAATTAATTAGGTTAACCCCTAACCAACATCTAAGCCAGACCCACAAAGGGCCTTGGCAATTTTTTTCAAAAGCCTATAACGGCATTTGAAATCCAACAAAAAACAAAGCAAAAAAACCGTAAAAACGATTTCGTTTGCCATACAAAGTCCAAACAACTACATCTTGATATCCACAGAAAAAACCTACGGCAACGGAAACCTTAGTCAAGCGGGTCATCAAGACACTTCAAAACTTTAACAGAGCCCCCGTCAAAGACGGGGAGGGAGGGCAAATCCACAGCTCTGTGAAAACTCTGAAGCTTAAGCCTATTCAGTCCTAAAAAACGAAGTTTAAAAACTTCAAAATAGCTATACCTAACCAGTTAAAAAAACACTTTTATTCGCTTATAGGGTCATCTACCTTAATTGGAGCGAACGCACTTTATCTAAAGGCGTATGGACTGTCAAGGGTTTCAAATAACAAGAAAAAACTTTATAAAGAGAGAAAGGGCGTTTAAAAAAACACAATAAGGACCTTATGGAAGCCTTAAATCAACCTAAAACTGACCTAACATAAGATAAGTCCTATAATGAATAATCTAAATACCAATATAACTTAAGGAATAATCCTATATCAGATATTGAGCGAAGGAGGAAAACAAAACAAAAACGATAAGAAAATTCTTACTATTAATAAGAAAAAATGCGGAAGTATTCGCAAAAAAATATCAGAACTCAGAATTCCCATATCAGATATCCGTTCTATGAAAATTTTAAGACTATATGGGTTTCAATTATGTCGCTTAAAACATAAAAATTGACCGTTTAATCTAGAAAATCAATTATCGGATAAAACTATCTCAAATAACGAAAAACCAAATTATTAACTTAAGTAAATCTCCTTGATAGATATAAATCAATTGTGTTAAAATTCCGAAACACATATGTGTCAATATTTTATTCAATAAAATTCGCACGTTTCTGGACCAGTCTGGGGTGGCCCTTTGGGTTCCAGTTTTGGAAAGAAGGAAACGGAGGCAAACCCAAATTTGCATGGAGATTATAGTTAATGCCTGAAATTACAATGAAAAAACTTTTGGAGTCAGGGGTTCATTTTGGTCATCAAACCAATCGCTGGAACCCATTAATGAAAAAATATATTTATGGCGCTCGAAACGGTATTTATATCGTAGACCTCCAAAAGACTTTAAAAAAATTCCGAGAAGCGGAAGAATACATTAAAGGTTTGGCCCAAGAGGGGAAAAAAATTCTATTTGTAGCCACCAAGAGGCAAGCGCAAGAACTAATTGCTAGTCAAGCTGAAAGATGTGGAATGTATTACATCAACCAAAGATGGTTAGGCGGTACCTTAACGAACTTTTCTACTATTAAGAAAAGTATCGACCGTTTAAAAGAGCTTGAGCAAATGGAAGCGGATAATAAGTTTGAACTGCTTCACAAAAAGGAAGCAGTTCAAAAACGAAAAGAGATCCAAAAACTCAATAAGTTTCTCTCTGGCATTAAAAAAATGACCCGACTGCCAGACGCTATCTTTATTATCGACACTCGAAAAGAAAGAATCGCTTTAGCCGAGGCAAAAAAATTGGGCATTAAAGTAATTGCCTTGGTAGATACCAATAGCAATCCAACTGGCATCGACTTTCCAATTCCAGGTAATGACGACGCTATTCGTTCTATCCGACTTTTTACAGAAAGAATTGCAGAGCTTTTGCTAAAAGGTCAAAACTTGCCGGACCCAATGGCTGAGGAAAATGAGGAATCTGAGTCTGATACAACTGTTCCTTCGGAAGAAAATGCCGAACCGGTAGCCAATTAAGAGAACTTCAAAAAATCAAATGCGAATCTTCGTTTCTTTAAAAATCTAAAGAAGAAACGAAGTCCGCAAAACCGAAAATTTGAAACGTTCTTAAATAAATCGCAAAGCTAAGTCTATTTTTGATTATTTTAGGGCTCCGCATCTATTTTCCTTAAATTTATTTAGGAAAATACTTTTTGTCGAGTTTCGCCTTTTAATTTATCGAAATTTAAGATTGAGAAAAGCTGAAAACTAACGCCGAACCATTCGGCTGAACAGAAAAAAGAGGAATCTGATGGAAATTACCGCAACAATGGTTAAAGAACTTCGAGAAAAATCTGGGGCTGGTATTATGGAATGCAAGCAAGCCCTTAAAGAAAACGAAGGAAACGTAGAGGAAGCGATCACTTTTTTGAGAAAAAAAGGATTAGCTAAAGCCGATAAAAAAGGCGGGAGAGAAGCTGCCGAGGGAGCGATCGGAACCTATATACATGCCGGGGCAAAAGTTGGCGTGATGGTTAAACTGCATTGCGAAACTGATTTTGTCGCAAACACTCCCGATTTTAGAGATTTAATTAAGGATATCGGAATGCATATTGCCGCTTCCAAGCCAAGGTTCATCTCTAGAGAACAAGTTACTGAAGAAATTTTAGAACAAGAAAAAGAAGTTTTTGCGCATCAGGCCCGAGAATCCGGCAAACCTGAAAAAATTATCGATAAAATTGTAAGCGGAAAAATGGAAAAGTTTTATGAAGAAAATTGCTTACTGGACCAATCTTTTGTGAAAGATCAAGATAGTACCGTGCAAGATGTCATTAAACAAAAAATCGCTAAACTGGGGGAAAATATCATCGTTGGAGACTTTACCCGATTCGAAATTGGAGGTTAATAAGGAAACGAAAGCCCAAAAATCAATTTACCGCAGAGTCCTTCTAAAGCTTAGCGGAGAAATTCTAGCCGAACAGGATGGGGCTTTCGGTATTGACCAAGAAGCGCTTCAAGGAATTGCCTCTGAGATTATAGATGCCAAAAAGCTCGGAGTCGATATTGCCATTGTCATTGGCGGAGGAAATATACTTCGTGGAGCTACCTTTAGCGCTTTGGGAATGGAACGAGTAACTGCGGACCACATGGGTATGCTGGCAACTGTTATTAATGCCTTGGCTTTGCAACATGCTTTGGAGAGCGCCGGTATTTCAACTCGCGTCCAAACCGCATTAGAAATTCACAAATTGGCCGAGCCTTACATTCGCCGACGCGCGGTTCGCCACCTTGAAAAAGGACGGGTTGTTATTTTTGCGGCTGGGACAGGAAATCCTTATTTTACAACTGATACAGCGGCCTCATTACGAGCTGTGGAAGTTGAAGCTGAAGTCATTTTTAAAGCGACAAAAGTCGATGGAGTTTATTCGGCAGACCCTATGAAAGATGATAACGCCGTAAAGTACGATTCTTTGTCTTATATCGAGGTTTTGCAAAAGGGATTGAAAGTAATGGATTCCACATCCGTCTCTCTTTGCATGGATAACAAAATGCCGCTCATCGTTTTTAACGTTCGCCAAAAAGGAAGCATCAAAAGAGCATTGCTTGGCGAAAAAATTGGCACCCTTGTGGGAGTATAACTTATGATCGACGCCTATATCGAAGAAGCTTCAGGTAAAATGAAACAATCTGTAGCTCATCTTCAAAAAGAGCTTGGGAAATTGAGAACCGGACAAGCATCGGTAACGCTCGTTGAAGACTTGAAGGTTGATTTTTACGGGGTTCCAACTCCATTATCTCAGGTTGGCACTCTCGGAGCGCCTGATAGTCAAACCATTACCATTCAACCTTGGGATGCATCGATCCTTAAAGATATCGAAAAAAGTATTCAAGCGTCCGATTTAGGATTAACGCCAAATAATGACGGAAAACTTATTAGACTAAACATTCCTCCTCTTACCGGAGAAAGACGCCAACAATTGGTGAAAGTTCTTAAAAAAATCGTCGAAGAAAGTAAAGTCGCCGTCAGGAATATCAGGCGGGATTATAATGACAAAATTAAAGGTCTGGAAAAAGAAAGTTATTCCAAAGACGATTGCAAAAAAGGTCAAGACAAACTACAGGAAAAAACTGATAAAATAGTCGTCGAAATAGACAAACTTGGGGCTACCAAAGAAAAGAATATTTTGGATTTTTAATTAAATTTGAGGCTAACAATATTGGATTACAAGTTTCAATTATAAAAGACTCCCCTTGATCCTTAAAATCATTATATAATTGGGTCAATTGATACAAACCATATCTCCAATAAATAAACAATAATCCCAAATACTCAATGTCCTCTACCCAACCCGAATTATTTGAAAAGATTGATCGGGCACGGTTGCCCAGACATGTTGCCGTAATTATGGATGGCAATGGTCGTTGGGCAAAGAAAAACCTTTTAGCCCGAGTACAAGGGCACCGTGAAGGCGTAAAAACTGTTGATCGGATTGTTACCCTTAGTTGCAAACTAAATTTAGAAGCTCTTACTCTTTATTCTTTTTCCGACGAAAACTGGAATCGACCCGAAACCGAAGTAAAAGCGCTTCTTAAAATTCTCGATCAATATTTAAGAAAAGAATTAGAACGTATGCAAAAAGAAAATATTCGTTTTAATACTATTGGACACATTGAAGAATTTCCCAATCCGATTCAAGAATTAATTGCGGATGTAAAAAATCAAACTAAAGATAATACGGGACTGGTTTTAACACTAGCCTTAAGCTACGGCAGCCAACAAGAAATCTTAGATACCGTAAGAAAAATTGCGTTTAAGGTCAGCGAAGGAAGTTTGCGTCCGGAAGATATTGATTCGGACCTTTTTGAAAGCTTTCTATATACCCGCGACCTCCCAAATCCGGATTTACTGATTCGGACAAGCGGAGAAAGGCGAATTAGCAACTTCCTTCTCTACCAAATCGCATACACCGAACTCCATTATACCGACGTTTTTTGGCCGGATTTTAGCGAAGAAGATTTTATCAAAGCCTTAATTGAATACCAAGGTCGGGAAAGACGGTTCGGAAAAACTCAAGAACAAATATTAAAAGAAAGTTCCCTAATGAAATCGGCGAACGCATAATTGTCGAAACGTTTCGGGCAGCGCCGTTTCAAATTCAATTAGGTCGCTCTCCTAGAGTTTTAACAATTTCGTTTCGCTTTGCGTTTCATTAGATCGTTGCGAGGTAGAGCTTTTGAAACGCATTTTGAGCGGGGTAGTTTTCCTTCCCATTTTCTTTGTTATCGTTTACTGGGCTCCTCCCTACGCATTTTTCTTGTTAACCACAACTGCCGTCGTTATCGGAACCCATGAGTTTTTTGGAATAGCTTCCAATATTGGAGTTCATGGATTCCATAAAACCGGTATGGTCATGGCATTTCTACTTTGCCTTGGATTCTATTTCGACCCCGGGTTGCTTCCTCCTTTAATCTGTTTTTCCCTTTTAGTCACTTGCTTAACCTGGTTTCTTGCGGAAAATAATCTTAAAGTAGCGACAGACCAAATTGCCTATACCTTATTCGGAATTGTTTTTGTTGCCGGGTTGCTTGGCCATTTTATTTTGATTAGAAATTTAGAAGCTGGAAGGTCGCTCATTTTTTTTAGCGTTGCCATCGTTTGGGCGGGAGACACCGCCGCCTATTATGGGGGAAGAGCGTTCGGCAATAGACCTTTAGCTTATTTAGTCAGCCCCAAAAAAACGGTAGAAGGTTCTCTCTTTGGTCTTTTAGGAAGTCTTTTAGCCGGTGCCGTCGCAAATTTAGTATTCTCCATTGAAATCCCTCTAAACCATTGTTTGATTATGGCGTTATTTTGCGGTATTATCGGACAATTCGGGGATTTAACCGAATCTATGATGAAACGTAATGCTGGAGTAAAAGATTCCGGTCGAATAATACCGGGTCATGGTGGGATCTTGGATCGTGTGGATGGTTTAATTTTTGGCGGACCTTTTTTCTATTATTACTACACATATATCGTCGGTTAACTTTCCCCCAACCGTTGGCAATTAACATTAAGGCCAACGATAATTCTTTCCAAGAAACCGGAAACTCGCATATGAAAAAGATTTCCGTCCTCGGCTCCACTGGGTCGATAGGGGTTAATACTCTGGATGTTGCAGAAAGAAACCCAAACCAATTTAAAATAGTCGCCCTTGCCGGCGGTAACAATATAGAAGTTTTAGCTAAGCAAATAAATAAATTCCAGCCTAAGCTTGTCTCAGTTTTAAACCCCGAAAATATAGATCCATTAAGAAAAGCGCTCCTTGGAACTTCTCCAGAAATTTTATCGGGAGAGGAAGGGGCAATAGCGGTCGCCTCTATTGAAGAAGCTGATATGGTTGTTTCTGCAATTGTAGGCGGAGCTGGATTGGCGCCAACATTTGCCGCCATTCAAAAAGGTAAAGACATTGCCTTAGCAAACAAAGAAACACTTGTGATTGCTGGCGAAGTTGTATTAAGAGAGGCCAAAGGAAAATGTAAAATCATTCCTGTTGATAGCGAGCACAGCGCAATTCTTCAAGCCTTGAACGGAGAAAATACAAAACGCATAAAGAAAATAATATTGACCGCTTCTGGTGGACCTTTTCGCACGTTCTCTTTAGATCAAATGGAAGAAATCACTGTCAGCCAAGCGCTTAAACATCCAAATTGGTCAATGGGGCCTAAGATCACAATCGATTCAGCCACAATGATGAACAAAGGTTTAGAATACATTGAAGCAAAATGGCTTTTTGGTCTCGAAACCCCAGTTGAAATTGTCGTCCACCCTCAGAGCATAGTCCATTCTATGGTCGAGTTTGTAGACACTTCCATTATGGCTCAATTAGGAATTCCTGATATGCGCGTACCAATAGCATATGCTATGTCCTATCCCGATCGTTTAGAAGCCGATCTCCCATCCTTAGACTTTGCTAAGTTAGCTCGACTCGATTTTGAAGCCCCCGATTATGTAAAGTTTCCTTGTCTTAAGTTGGCGTTCCGCGCTTTAGAAACTGGGCACACGATGCCCGCTATCTTAAACGCAGCCAATGAAATCGCGGTGCAAGGGTTCTTAGACGAAAAAATCCCATTTAAGGAAATTTCCGAACTCATCAAAGCAACCATGGATAACCATGAAAGCCAACCGGTTAATAACATTGAAGACGTTTTAAAAGCCGACCGATGGGCGCGCGAAGAAGCTACCAAACTTTTAGCGGTGCCCCATTAATCTCTTAATTCATGTTTAGAATTGGCAACGGATACGACGTTCACCGCTTAACCTCTGGACGAAAATTGATTATCGGAGGAGTCGATATTCCTCATTCTATGGGGTTGGATGGTCATTCCGATGCCGACGTATTACTTCACGCCATTTGCGACGCCTTGCTTGGAGCTTGTGGGGCAGGGGATATTGGCCAATATTTTCCCGATACAGACCCGCAATGGAAGGGCGTTTCCAGTATCCTTCTTCTAGAAAAAGTGGGAGATATTTGCCTCCAAAAAGGATTTAAAATCTCCAACATAGATTCTATCGTAGTCGCCCAAAAACCAAAACTATCCCCTTACATGCAATCGATGAAAAACAACATTAGAAATGCATTGGGACTTGACGAAGAACGAGTTAACGTTAAAGCGACCACTACGGAAAAATTGGGCTTTCAAGGAAACGAAGAGGGGATTTCAGCGCACGCGATCGCGTTGCTAGAAAAAAATTAAAAGCAAAACCTTTTTTACAATCATTCCATCTCTCTGCGACCTTCGAGAGACTTTAATAAAGTCACAGGATCGGCGTATTCTAAATCGGCTCCCACAGGCAATCCGCGCGCAATGCGGGTGACTTTCACCCCCAGTGGTTTTAGTATCCGAGCAAGATAAACGGCGGTCGACTCCCCTTCCATATTTGGATTGGTAGCCACAATCACTTCTTGAACGCCACCCGCTTCGATTCTTAATTTCAAGGCATCAATTGTAAGATCGTCTGGGCCTATTCCGTCCAATGGAGAAATCGCGCCCATCAAAACATGGTAGGTTCCGCGAAACTCGCCGACATTTTCTAAAACAAAAACATCGTAAGGTTCTTCCACAACACATATCGATTCGGAAATCCGAGACGGGTCGGAGCAAACATTACACGTTTCGCTTTCCGATATCCCATGACAGATAACACATAGGCTAATCTTCTCTTTAACGTTAATTATGGACTTCGCCAATCGCTCGGTTTGCTCTTTGGATCGGCGCATCAAAAAAAACGACAACCTTTCGGCCGTTTTTTGACCTATACCAGGTAACTTTTTGAGTTCTGTAATGAGTTCGGAAACCGATTCTGGGCGTTTCACAAATTAGGTAGGAAGGAAAAAGGGATGATTAGGCCAGCGCGCTAACTTTAGCCAAATAATCCGGGGATTTTTAAGCCGCCGGTTAGCTTAGACATCTCGGCTTGAGATAATTCTTTTACTTTTCTGTTCGCTTCATTAACGGCTCCAATGATCAAATCTTCCAAAACTTCGCGGTCTTGCATGTTGATCAACTCTTCGTCAATCTTTACCGCTAAAATTTCGTTGAGACCGTTGGCCGTAATATTAACCATACCGCCGCCGACAGAAACCTCTACTTTTTTTTGACCAAGCTCGTTTTGCACTTCGGCCATTTTAGATTGCATTTCCTGGGCTTGTTTGAAAATTCCGCCCAATCCTTTATTTAACATCTTAAATCCAAATTTAAATTTGTTGGTTTATCTAAGAACTCTGCCGCCAAAAATATCCAAAGCGTCTTGGATAATCTGAATATCGTTTTGATATCCACTCTCTTTATTATATTCCTTTAATTGGCCATTGTCCCCATCAATATTTTGATTCAAAGTTGGCTCTTCAGTTTTTGGAGTTTTTTTTTCAATCAATTCAATATGAATGGGGGTTCCAAATATTTTATCCACAGATTCTTTAATTATATCAAAATTAGCGGGGTCCTTTATTCGTCCTAAGGTCATTGAATCGGCAACATTGATAATAAGCCTGGAGGGAGATTCAAACTCGGCTCGGCAAGACCCCATATAGAGTTTAAAATTTGGCTTTTTTTTGCAAACATCGGCAACTGCTTGGCGCCATTTCGGTTCCCAGTCGCCTATATTAACCGGAGGTTTCAGCTTTTCCTCAGGCTCTTCGACTCTATCGGGCAAAGGCGCGGACGGAGCGGCCGCGAGTTCAGGTTGAGGAGCTACCGTTTTTTCTACGGGTTGAAAAGGAGGTTGCGGAACCTGGGCAACGGGAGCGGGACTGGGCAAATCCTCTTCCATTTGATTGATTTGCTCGATCATTGCGCCAATTTCGCGGTAAGGTCGGATGTCCGTCAAACGAATCGCCGCCATTTCAAAAATCAATTGCGGCAACGGACTCCGCCGCATATCCTCTTCCGCTTTAGCCAAAACCGAAAACGAGAGCCGAAGCCGGTCCGCTTCTAATTTTTCCGCCAGAGCTTTGATTTCAGAGGTGTCGCGTCCCGATGCATTCGACAAAATCTCGGATTTTGCTCCAGATTGTATCAATACCAAATCTCGTATGAATTCCATCAAATCGCGGCAAAAGATGTTGAGATCTTTACCCGAACGAACGATTTCTTGGATTAGTTCGATCAAACCAGGACCGTTACCGTCGGCTAAATTTCGGCAAAAACCTTCTAAAACGTCTTGGGAGACTGCTCCCAAAACTGTTTCAACCGCTTCGGAATTGATTTCCGACCCGCAAAACGCAATGGCTTGATCCAAAAAACTCTGCGAATCTCGCATACTCCCTCCGCCGCTTTTGGCAATTTGCCGCAAACTAGCGGGATCGACCGAAATCCCCTCCTCTTTACAAATCAAACCCAATTGTTCGGCAACTTGCTCGCGCGACAACGCTTTATACTCAAAACATTGGCATCGGGAAAGAATGGTTTCCGGAATTTTTATCAATTCGGTCGTGGCAAATATAAACACCACTTTAGGAGGAGGCTCTTCGAGAGTTTTCAAAAGAGCGTTGAACGCGCTCCGCGAAAGCATGTGCACTTCGTCAATAACGTATATTTTATATCGGCAAGAAGTTGCCGAGTATTTTACTTTTTCAATCAGTTCCCGAACTTCGGCAACGCCGTTATTGGACGCGCCGTCGATTTCGGTGACGTCCATACTGCGTCCCGCTTTGATCTCTTCACAATTGACGCAAGTATCGCACGGTTCTACAGAAGGGCCGTTTTCGCAGTTCAACGCTTTTGCGAAAACCCGAGCGGTGGTGGTTTTGCCAACGCCCCGCGCGCCGGAGAACAAATAGGCATGCGCAACACGGTCCAACTCGATGGCGTTTTGCAGAGTACGAATAATCGGTTCCTGTCCGACCATCTGGGCGAACTTTTGAGGTCGCCATTTAAGAGCGGAAACCTGAAAATCCATAATTAGGACCGAATTCGAAAGGAAAGAATTTTAAGGGATTAGTTTGACGTATAAAACTTAAAGGCAGAATTGCTGGGGGATCTCACAGCGCACAAAACGGATTGCTGCCGCTGCTTCCTTCCGGACCTGACGGGGTTCACAAAGGTCTCGCCGCGCGAGGCCCAACAAAACTGCCAAATACAGTCAGTCGATTGAATTAGGGACAAATTATCATATCCCGTATCCACAATCTACATAAAATATTTTGAGAAAATCTCAGTGTCTTCATTTTACATTTTGTAATTATATTCGATATAGGGGTTTGGCCTGAAGTTACTTAATTACTTGGAGAAAATCAAGGGATGAATCGGCGCCGCTAAGTGAGTAATTAGGGAATGGAGGGGTGGTCGCATTTCGACAAGCTCAATGCGACAGTTTTTTATTTCAGACTGACATCTTATTTATCTAAATCAGATACCAGGGGATGGGAAACTACTTTTTACGCCAGCCTTTGCGGTACATGCATTTTTCATAAAATTTTGTGACCTTATCTCCTGGAGTGGTTCCGCTGTAGGTTAAATTATTAAATACCCCGGCGCGCTTTTGGGCTATTATTTCACAAGCGGCTTTATCTCTTTTAAATGAACCGCTCTTTTTATTTCGGTTCGTGTTCTTTAAATATTTGTATTGGTAATAGTTCGCGCAATTGGCCAAAAATAATACGGTCATGATAAAAGCAATAATCCATTTCATATTTTTAAACATTTTAAAAACTCCACGAAACTTAAAAATGAGATTCTTCGACAGGGTTTATTCTGAGTTCAGCCGAATGACCTGAATAAGGGCTTTAAGGGCCATTTTAAGCCAAGAAAATTTAACTTAACGCTTACCCTTAATAATTCAATTTCTCACCCAAACGACACCTCTAAGAGGGGCGCAATCATATAGGAAATCCGAAAAAAAATTAATTTAATTTTTTACACTTTTTTCTACTTAAAGAATATCATAGATTATCATTCAATAAAAATAGCGGGCTTACTTAGGTCAAACCACTCATAATTCCATATTCGGATACTAACAAGAAATAGAACTCGCTAATGCAACCATCCGACTTCCATAAGTTCGGCAAGGTAATATAAAATTATCAATCGCAAGTAAATTTGTTACTGGCTCGTCGCCCGATTGTGTATAATAATCTTAAAGATCATTAATCCGGTATTAGCCATGTTAGACAACATCGGAAGCTTAAGCAAAATATTGAATTCGGTTTCTCAGCCTTCGAAAACCAAGTCGACTTCGAATTCTGATAGCGGCCTTACTAATTCGAACGATAACGTTAACTTATCCTCGGACGCAATCGATTTGGTTAAAAAACAAGCCGAGACGTTGCGCAATAATTTATCGTCGATCATTGCCAATTTCATTTTGGAACCTGTTTCTGATGGTGTGTCCGCTATCGACCCCACACAGGCTTTATTAACCCAGGTAACCAATCCGGGGACAACGATTTTGGAAAACTCTCAATTGTCTCCCGAGCAATTAGCGGGATTTAAAGAAGAAGTCAATCGTTTGGAAGCGGAATTGCCTAGAATCATTTCTAGCGACCTACTCGCTCCAATCGGTTCCGACTCGACGAAAAGAAACGCTTTAAACGGTATTCTGCAAGATCTTTCTACACAGCTCACGGGATTATCCAGCCTCATAGCGCAAAAAGAAACCGGCTGAACCAAAGCCATCCATTTAATCTATACATTATATATAAGCGATAATGATTCATGGGAACTCTATCCAATTTAATTTCTATTGTCGAAATTGACTCAAACGGTTTTAAATATTCCGGTTTTGAAGCCATTCAAGCCGCAAAAATATTTTCCAATGCGGGATGGGGTCCCGTAACGACTATTGCGTTTACCGATCAAAAGGATTTAGATACAAAACAGCTATTTCATTATGGAGCCGACAAAGTATTGTTATTGGTTCATCCCAGTTTTGGAACTTACAATCGCTGGGCCATGATAAAAGCTTTGGAATCTTCCATTGAACCCGATTCGACCATTTTTATGGCAGCAACCATCCACGGTAAAGAATTAGCCGCCAGTTTATCCGCGACCTTGGATGCGGGATTGGCTTCGGATTGTATTGCGTTGGAGCCTGGCGAGAATGGTTCGCTAACGGCGCATCGGCCAGTTTATGGCGGGAAGGCAAATTCATCGTTAACTCTTGAAACCGATATTCCTCGAATTTGTACGTTAAGAACGAATGTATTTCGACCGGAAAACCCAGACACAACACGTATCGGCGAAGCGGAGATAAGAGAAGTTTCTCCGACGAGCGATTTGATTGAAAAAATTTTGGAAGTCTCCAAAAGCGGAAACAAAAAAGATATCACGGAAGCTCGCATAATCGTTTCGGGAGGTATGGGACTTGGCGATCTCTCAAACTTTAAACTTGTAGAAGAGTTGGCAGAAGTTTTGGATGCCGCTGTTGGCGCCAGCCGACCGGTGGTGGATGAAGGCTGGAGACCTTACTCCAACCAAGTGGGACAAACGGGAAGAACCGTTTCTCCAGATTTATACATCGCTTGTGGAATCTCTGGGGCCGTCCAGCATTTAGCGGGTATGTCTTCATCGAAGTGCATTGTTGCAATTAACAAAGATCCCTACGCTCCTATTTTTTCCGTTGCAGACTACGGTATCGTTGGCGACGTTTTAGAAATTCTACCTCTCCTCACCGAAGAATTTCGCAGCCTTTTGAAACCATAACCCTCTTTTGTTTCAACCCAGGTTTTGAGTGGATAAAAAAATCCTAACAATTTACGAAGAAGCTGGTATCGTTTTTCCCGAAGACGAGCAAAAGAAATTCGCTATTGAAAAGACCCTGATCTATTTAGAAGAACTCGATAAGTGGAGCTCGCGAATCAGCTTGATCTCTAAAGGCGACCATGGACATGTATTGGATCGACATTTTGCGGAGTCTTTACAATATTCAAAGGGAATCAAAGGCATCAGCCGCTTGATCGATATTGGAAGCGGAGCAGGGTTTCCTGGAATTCCTTTAAAGATAGCATTTCCGATTATACATATCGTATTTGCCGAAAGCCAAAGGAAACGCGCGGGGTTTTTGGAATCTGCTTTAAGAAAGATGAATCTATCCAATTACGAGGTTGCTTTAGGAAGGGCGGAAGATCTGAGTTCGCAAAAGCAATACCACCAGTCCTTCGATGCGGCAACTTTTCGCTCCGTAGCATCGTTGGAGGAGTGTTTGAGATTGGGAGCGCCATTTTTAAAAAATGAGGGACTCATTATAGTAAAAAAAGAGCCCGAGGTTGATTACCAAGGAAAAGAACCCATGTTTCTTTGTAATGAACTTTTTTTTGAAACCAACGATAAGCGAAAATCCAAAATCATGGTCTTTAAAAAACGTTCCACGTGAAACATTTCTAATAATTGTACCGATAATTGTTCCACGTGGAACAATTATTTTCTTGGAATCATGATAAACGGTTGGCCCAAGCGGAATTTTTATATACAATGCGATTAAGTTAAATTAACAAGCCAACAAAAAGAATACATATGCCTAAAATAATAGCCGTGGCAAACCAAAAGGGTGGAGTTGGAAAAACCACGACATCGGTAAACTTAGCGGCGGGATTGTCTTGGATACATAAAAAGAAGGTTTTGCTGGTCGATCTTGATCCGCAAAGCAACGCTTCCTCTGGAGTGGGAATCACTGCCCAAGAAGGAGATCCTACTATTTATGATGTTTTATTAGGTCAAGAGTCTATCGAAAATACAATTGTGTCCACCGAAATTGAAGGATTGTCGGCATTGCCGGCTTCGCCCGATTTAGCCGGAGCTGAAATAGAGTTGGTATCTTTAGAAAACCGTGAAAAAAGATTACAACCCATACTAAATAGTTCAGTTGAAAATCATGACTTTGTCATTATCGATTGCCCACCATCATTAGGGCTTTTAACTCTCAACGCATTGACGGTGGCGCATTCAGTCCTTATTCCAATGCAATGCGAGTATTACGCTCTCCAAGGGTTGCGTCATTTATTAAAAACTTTAAAAATGGTAAAGCAATCTCTTAATCCCGCATTAACTGTTGAAGGGATTTTATTGACGATGTATGATGGTAGAACACTTTTAACGGCCCAGGTAAAAGATCAAATATTAAAGTATTTTAAAGATTATTTACTGGGTACGGTTATCCCAAGAAATGTACGACTAAGCGAAGCGCCCAGTCATGGCAAACCGGTATTTCTATACGCAGAGAAATGTAAGGGGGCAGATTGTTACGCTGAATTGGCAAAAGAAATTATCGAAAAAAATTAAAACACACAATAATTCAAGTTTTTATAGGTAGGTTGCCGAAGAGTTATAAAACAAATAAAACCAAATAACAAAAATCCAGATAAAACAAGAGATCAATAAATATGGCTAAAAAAGGGTTGGGTGGAAAAGGATTGAGCGCTTTGATTCCCGATTTTGAAATGGGAGTTCCGGAATCTGATTCAAACGCAAGTATGCGAGAATTATTGCTCGATGAAATTGTTCCAAACAAAAACCAACCCAGAAAATTATTTGACGACTCAAAACTCCAAGACCTTATCGATTCCATAAAAGAAAAAGGCGTATTACAGCCGATCGTGGTGCAAAAAAGCGGCAATGGATATGAAATCATCGTTGGTGAACGGCGATGGCGCGCTTCAAAAAAAGCGGGGCTCAAAAAAATACCTGCCGTCATTAAAGAAACCACCGATACAGAATCTTTAGAATTAGCGATCATTGAAAACATTCATCGCCACGATTTAAATCCCATTGAAGAAGGAATGGCTTATTCGCGGTTAGCCGTTGACTTTGGCATGAAGCAAGAACAAATTGCCAAAAGGGTGGGAAAGAATAGAGCGTCTGTCGCCAACTATATGCGATTATTAAAATTATCGCGCCACGTCCAAGAAGATATTGTCGCCGGGAATCTTTCTATGGGCCATGCTCGAGCTTTATTGGGGCTTGAAAGAGAAAAAGAAGTAGAAGCGTTACGCCAAAAAATATTAAAAGAAGGTTTAAACGTACGACAAACAGAAAGCCTTGTAAAACAAACGGAAAATAAAAATCACTCAAAAACTTCAAAATCCGGAAACAAATCTTCCAGGCCTAAGAATGTTTTTCTAAAAACTATGGAAGAAAGCTTGGGAAGACAACTTGGAACCAAAGTGGAAATCCTTCCTGATAAAAATGGGGGAAAAGTCGTCATTTCATATTATTCCGACGAAGATTTAGAACGGCTACAGGAATGTTTTTTTTCTAAGACTTAATTTTTAAAAATTTTAGTTTTATTTAAAAGTTTTTTTCAATTTAAGTAATATTTAGTTTAAGATTTAGAAACAAAAGTTTAATAGCTTTAATCGCTAAAAACTTACACTTTAATAAGAAAGCGGGACCCATGAAAAAACAAGGAGGCGATCTAAAAGCCTATCTTGGGGAAGACGCAGCCTTTCAAGGCACTCTCAATTTCGAAGGAGTAGTTCGAATTGATGGAAAGTTCGAAGGCAAAGTAATAACCAACGATACGTTAATTGTCGGAGAAACCGGTCAATTGATTGCCGAAATAAACGCTGGAACGGTGATCAACAAAGGTCGAATTGAAGGCACTGTATATGCTTCGAAACGGGTTGAAATTCATTCAAAAAGCCGTCTTTTGGGAAATATTAAAACTCCATCTTTTTTCGTTGAAGTCGGAGCAATTTTTGACGGAAATTGCGATATGACCGGAAAAGAGGAGAAGGGGCTTCATGTAGTTCAAAATGAAGAAGAGCTGGAAACTGAAACAGCAAGTTGATTATTTTAGCTTTCAAAACTTCTATTTTTCGCGGATTTTCGTTGTAAATAAGGATGGCGCCGTTTAAAATAAACAGCAGAGAAGGCGATACCATGGGAACGCTATCGATCGTTGGAACGCCTATTGGAAACCTCGGAGACTTTACATTTCGGGCTGCTGAAACCTTGGGAGGAGCCTATCTAATAGCGGCTGAAGATACGCGCCGCACTCGAATTTTGCTCAACCATTACGATATTAAAACTCCTCTTACCAGTTACAATAGTTATAACAAGGAGAAAAAAGGCCGAGAATTACTGGAACTGATGAAAAATGGTCATGAAATCGCCCTGGTTTCCGACGCAGGAATGCCTGGAATTTCCGACCCCTTATATCATCTAGTAAGGGGGGCCATTGAAGAAGAAGTTGCTATTCAAACCATTCCCGGTCCCTCGGCTTCATTAGCCGCTTTAGTTGTTTCAGGTCTACCAATGGACCGATTTTCATTCGAGGGCTTTTTACCAAGAAAGAAAAGAAGAACTCAAACCCTTAAAAATTTAGCGGAAGATCCCAGAACAGTTATATTATTTGAATCGCCAAAGCGTCTCAATAAAACGCTTAAGGACTTATTAGAAGTTTTTGGCGATCGAGAGATCGCAGTCGCTAGAGAGTTGACTAAAATGCACGAAGAAGTTATTCGCGGCAAATTATCAGAAATAGCGCGCCAAACGGAAAACAAAATCTGGAAAGGGGAGGTCACACTGGTTGTGGCTGGTCGACCTAAATCTAAAGAAAACCTCGTTATCAAACTTAACTAGGAATACTTCATGGCGGTAATATCTGTAATTGGCCCCAAAGGGGGAATTGGAAAAACCACATTATCAATCAACGCCGCATCTGCGTTGACCAAAGCCTTAGGCGCAAGTTCGGAAAATAACCAAGTTTGCTTAGTCGATCTGGATTTACGCCTGCCAACAATTTCCAGTTTACTCGATAGTCATCCCCCTAAAACATTTTTTGATCTGTTTGAAACGTTGGAAAATAAAACGTTTCAAATCGATACGCTAAGAAACTTTTATCAAATCGTCACCTGGTTTCAAGCATATCTGAATGGGGATATAAAAAATACCGATAAAAACTTAGCGAAATCGTTTTCCCTTTTCAAAAACATCAACACCGACTACTTTCGGTTTGCGGAATTTGAATTTGGCGATGCCCTTTACGAATTAATATTAAGTAGAGGCAGAATGGTTTTGCCCAAAGATATAAAGTCTCAACGCGATTTAATTATGGCCTTGGACGCTCGTTCCATTCGCAACATAATAAAAGAATGCGAGGGGAACTCCAGACCCTTGCCGGAAGAATATATAAACTTTATTGAAGAATATGGTCTTTCAATAATCGGAGGAGAAGTTCCAATTCTGGGCAAAAGGCAACATCGCAAGCGAATTAACGAACCAGAGTTTCTTCTTTTATTTTTGGATTTCTTGCAAGAAATTTTCGGACGTTTTGATCATGTGATACTGGATACTCCAGCAGGCGGCGTTAATCACTTGTCTTCCGTTATGAACTCAATAGACGAAGTGTTATTTGTTTTTGATTTAAGCAATCAAATTGCCATCAACGGCAGTATCGACGCGCTACACTCATTCATAGATTATTACGAAGATTTTTTGGACGATTTTACCAACGGCAGATTAAAAGGACTGGACAAAGCGTTTGCGGATAGACTGGTGGCGGAACGCGGCGAAAAAGCCGTGATAGATTCCCTCCGCAATAAAAAGTTTGGCGTGGTTTTTAATCGCTTTCAAGGCGAGGACGAAATCATTTCCTGTATAACTCAAATGAGGGAATACCTCGATATCCTCGATAAGCTGGATCAATATAAAGACAGAATTCATATTTTGGGAATGGTCCCTTTTTGCAAAATTATTAATATCACAAATAATCGAGGCGTGATATTCTACGAAAAGGACCGAGATCTTTCCGGAAAAATGGATCTAATCTCGCGAAATATTCTTTCAATGAATAAATCTTGCCCTACTTTATCCTGGCGAAACGGGGAAATTTTGCGTTATTTGAACAAAAATGGGCGCACAGTCGATTCCGGGAAAAGAAACTGGCTTTCAAAAATTGTAGCAAACGATACTTCAAATGGTAGAGAAGAAACTAAAAAGCCTTACGTTGAGCGAATATAATTTCCTTGAAGGCAAAGACCCAGAAGGAATTTATGATCGGGAAACGCGAGAAAAACTGTACTGGATTATTGCCAAGTTAGAAAAAGATAACGGCCGTAAACCGAGTATTGAGAAAAAAATCCTCAAAAAATTTAAAAAAGCCGATTTTGGTTTTTTGATTCCTAAAGACTCAGAGTCCAACGGTCTTCTTCATTTTGAATCGGTATTACAAATTGAAGGTAAATTTAGCGGCGAAATCCGAGGACCTCGGGTTTTAATTGTTGGGGCCAAGGCTACCATTCAAGCAAAAATAACCGCCGAAAATATTATTTGTCATGGTTCAATCATTGGAGACATTATCGGTCTCGAAAAAGTAGAAATTTTGAAAACTGGCCGTTTGATTGGCGACGTAAAAGCTCCTTCACTCCATATTCAACAGGGAGCGTTATTCAAGGGCAAATGCCATATGCCAATCAATATCGAAAAATTGAGTACCAATTCTCGAAAAAGAAAAAGGCTTTTCTTTTTAGCGGGTTGATAAATATCGCTTATGGAACGAAGCAAGCTCGAAGTATTAAATGTTACCGAGTATAATTTGCTGGCCACAAAAGACCCCAACGGTAGTTACGATCGCAAAACCCGAGAAAACTTGTATTGGGTGATCGAAAAACTCCGCCAAAACATTCCGAATCTTTCCCGTCTAGAAAAAAAAATTTTTTCTAAATTCAAAAACGCTCAATTCGAAGCGCTTGGCGAAAAAGAAAAAAAAGTAAAGTTTGAAATTGCTCGATATCGCTTTTCCACTAATTTCAAACAAACTCTAAAAATAACCGCTTCGGGACTTGTAGCGTTAATAGTTGCCGGAGCTTTTGTCTACCAATTTATTTTAGACGACGCTACCCAACAAAAAATAGAAGTTGCCTATTATCAAGGGTTGAACGAAGTCGGGTTGGTTTCCAAAGAAGATTTTGAGCAAATTCGAACCGATCTTGACTTGACCTTTTCGGAATTGGAAAAAGCTAAAAAACAATCGGAAGAATTAAACCAAACCATCGAAAGAATGATGGCAAATAATAAAGTTACCGAAAATCTAAAATACATCGTTAAACAAATTTATAGAGACCCCAGGGCAAAATATATTAAAAACAAAAAAGAAGTCACCTTAAACTTTAATGGAAAACCAGTCGCCAAATATTTAACAAACTCCAACCTTTGGTATATTTTAGGAGTGGTCGAAACTGGAGTAATTCGGTTGTATTACGACAACGAAGAAATTTTAGAGTTCCGCACTATTTTTGGACGAAAAGGCGAAGAAACTCCTTTGGGAGAATACAAAATAAAAAATAGAGTCTTCAAACCCACATGGTACAAAAAAGAGATAAAAGAAGGAAGAACCCGAGTTCGAGCGATTCCTTTTGGTCATCCCGAGCATGAAATCGGTTATTGGTGGTTAGGATTGAAAAAAGTAGGCGATCAGGTTCCAGGAAGTTATGGAATCCACGGAGTTAACGTTGGCAAAGTCAATGAATTTTATAAAAAGAACTTTGATTGGCGGAATGGAAGCGCCGGTTGCCCCAATGTTCAAGATTGGAATTTAAATTTTTTAGCGGAAGTTGTGCCCATCGGGACCCCCGTTAATATTGTTTTGAAAGACAAGTGGTCTAACGAAAGAAACACTCCTCCTTCAGCCGCATAAACCCCAAAACCTAAAAGTTTTCGAATTTTAAAAAAATTATTTTTTAACGATTCGTTTCAAAAAGTTTTTAAAAACTGCTTTAAAGATTTATAATCCTCAATTCCTTATTTTGAAAGTTTGAAAGAGACTGTTGAAAAACGGTAGTTTTTTGAAATTCGAAAAAATTAAACCATTGATTTATAAAGGTAATTTTTTTGGAATTTCTCAATTTTTGCGATTATTCAACGCACCCTGAAAGGACTATTAGATGAAAAAGCCATGGGGCGGGAGATTTAAAGAATCGACCGACCATTTAATGGAACGATTCAATGCCTCTATTGGCTTTGACAAAAAACTATACGCTTATGATATTGAGGGGAGCGTTGCCCATTGTAAGATGCTGGCGCGATGCAAAATCATTTCTCAATCGGAATCGAAAAAGATCATTTCTGGTTTGCAACAAATTTTAGGAGAGTTTGAGTCCGGAGAATTTCAATGCAGCGACGCCTTAGAAGACATACACATGAATGTGGAAAAACGGTTATTAGATTTAGTCGGTCCCGTAGGAGGAAAACTTCATACAGCTAGAAGCCGCAACGATCAAGTGTGTTTGGATATTCGTCTTTATTTGCGCGCCGAGGCAAAGGAAATATTAAACCGTTTGTCTGACTTGGAGAAAACGTTATTTTCAGTAGCCAAAGAGACTATCGATCATATCATGCCAGGCTACACCCACTTACAAAGGGCGCAACCCATTTCTTTATCGCATCATTTATTAGCTTATCTTGAGATGTTTCGTCGAGATCGAGATCGATTTTCGGATAATTTAAAACGCATCGACATTATGCCTTTAGGTTCGGCTGCATTAGCCGGTACAAATTTTCCCATAGATAGAAATTACGTCGCAAAGTTACTTGGTTTTTCCTCCGTTTCCCATAACAGTATGGATTCTGTGGCTGATCGTGATTTTATGATCGAATTTTGTTCTACGTCGTCAATTCTTATGATGCATTTAAGTCGGTTCTGCGAAGAAATAGTTCTTTGGTCTTCCAGCGAATTTTCCTTTATTGAATTGTCAGACGCTTTTTCGACCGGTAGTAGCATTATGCCCCAGAAAAAGAATCCAGACGCCGCGGAATTAATAAGGGGTAAATCTGGAAGGATATACGGAAACTTGCTGGCTTTATTGACTCTCATGAAATCTTTACCAATGGCATACAACAAAGACCTTCAAGAAGATAAAGAACCTCTTTTTGATACGGTCGATACTGTCAAAATATGTCTAGATGTTTTTTGTGGAATGATTAAAACCGCAGAATTTAAAAAAATTCCCGAAAAAAATATCAAATCTTCGGGATTTTTGACCGCTACCGATTTAGCCGACTATCTTGTGTTACGTAACATCCCTTTTCGCGAGGCCCATGAAATTACCGGCAAAACAGTGGCCTATTGTTTGGAAAAAGGGAAAAACTTAGAAGAACTGACACTCAAAGAATTATTAAAAATTTCTTCAAAGTTTGATTCAAAAGTTTTCGAGTATATTTCCTTGGAAAATTCAGTCGATAGAAAAAATGTATATGGTGGAACTGCCAGAAACCAAATAAAAAAGCAAATTCGTAGATGGCAAAAAATTTTAAAGGAAGAAAAGGGAAAATGAAAATTAACCAAAAGATAATTCTAATTTTATTATTCTGTATCCTAGTGCTCAATTTAGGTTGCGGAAAAAAAGCTCCTCCAAGACCCCCAGAAGAAATATTAAACCTCAGCGCTCTCTCCAATTTTTAGCGCGACCTAAACTGGGAATAAGTTTATTCGTCTCAATATTCGAAAAGCGACTCAAGAGCTAATTTTCTATTTAAATTATTGATTTTTAATGATATATTTAAATTCATTGCAGACTCTAAATACTATTTATTAGAGTTTTTCTACCCAGATTTTAATAGACGTCTCAAAATTTGATGAATTAGTCTTGGCCCTTCAACCAAGCTAAAAACTCGAAATTTTGTGATTTTCCTTCAATTTCGACCTATCCAAACTATTCCTAAACTATGGAACCCAAGCATTTTAAAGAAAAAGTCGCTATATTTTTGAACGATCATCCAGAGTTTTTTAATTTTTATCCCGATCTTTTAACTAAAATTAAGTCTATCGATATTGAGGATCTGCCTTTGGCGCCAGCTCATTCAATGAGTGTTGCCAACAAAATAATTCAAACGGTCCGCGACGACCGGGAACATTACAAGGGAAAACTTGACTGGTTTCTTGAAATTGCGAATAAAAACGAAATTATTCACGAGCATTTACACGAAATCGAAAAACTAGCTCTTTCCAGTTCTGATCTTCCATCTATGCTAACTCAGCTCAAAAAAGAAATCACAAAGCGATTCGAAATCCAGTATGTTGCGGTTTGGTTAGCAAACGATTTGGGGGATTTATCAGATTTAGGCGTTGAGGACAGATACCCCGAACCCATTGACGGTAGCTTTAGGTTTGTCGATAGAGATATTCTTGAAGCCTGGTTTGGAGACCATTTTGAACCTCAAATGAGAAGCGAAATTGATGGAGATTCTAAAGGGTTCTGTTCATCCCGCGACCGCGGTCGAGTGCAATCGGAAGCCCTAATACCAATCCTAATCCGCGGCGAATTATCGGGGTTTCTGGCTTTAGGTAGCGAGAACTCATTTCATTTTTACGAAGAATTGGATTCTGGATTTTTAACAAAAATGGCCGGTAAGCTTGCTATTGCCCTTGAAAACATTTTTTTATGGGACCGCCTCAAGGAATTATCTTATAAAAATCCAGTAACTGGTTTTTATGATAGAACTTATTTAGAAATAGCGCTTTCTCGAGAGTTCGAGCGCAGTAAACGTTATCGAAACTTTTTAACATGCGCCATTATGTGCATTGACTATTTTGACAATCTCGAAGATACTGAGGCTATCTCTAGGAAGTTATTCGAGGAACTTACGCCGATTCTAAGCGAAGCGTGTCGTTCTATGGATATAGTTTTGCATTACGATGAGCGAAAATTCTTTTTTATTTTTCCCGAAGCGTCTTTGCAAAGCGGCAACCAAATCGCCGAACGAATCAGAAGCCGTATCGAAACTTCAAACCTAGAGGTACCCGGTTTAGAATCGGTAACTGCAAGTTTTGGAATTTCTACGTTCCCAAATGCAGCGGTAAAAAACTGGAAAGATCTAATACAAAACGCCCTGAAAGGGTTGACCAAAGCAAATGAAAATGGCGGAAATCAAGCCGTTGCCTATTCCCGATTTTTTAAAGGAAAGGTTGCTTCCGAAAGCCATATTTAGAACAAATTAAAAATGTTTCGCAAAGCACATGAAAAAGATATCGACGCCGTTTTTGATTTAATCGATCAATACGCTCGACAAATGTTAATGTTGCCGAGATCCCAATTCGATATTAGAGATAATATAGACGAATTCTTTGTCTACGAAGAAGCGGGAGAAGTCGTTGGAACAGCCGCTCTGAAGTTTGGTTGGGATTTATTAGCGGAAATCCGGTCTCTAGCCGTTCGTTCAGATAAATATAAAAAGAAGATTGGAGCCCAGTTAGTAAAAGGTTGTATTGAAGAAGCGAAAACTTCCGAAATGGAGAAAATTTTCGTATTAACCTATGTGGGTCCTTTTTTTGAGAAGTTAGGGTTTCAAGTTATTAATAAAAGCGCCTTACCTCTAAAGGTTTGGGAAGATTGCATGGGTTGCTCAAAGCGACATAATTGCGATGAAATTGCCCTGATTAGAGAACTACACCCCGTAGAGTTTGCTCCTTTGGTTTCCGTCGGATCGCCAGATCGCTCTGAGAAATCCATCGAATATTAGTTCCACTCAGCTAACTTTAGATTTGCTACATCGATCCTTTAGGTTCGCCCCCCATGGAATTAACTTCCTAGATCCTTCACTTCCAGACTGCTTCACAGTCTATTCTTTCAAGGATGACGTCGAAACATAACGTTCTCATTAAGCGATATTTTATTTTCAACCCCGTATACCTTAACTGCTTGAAAAAAATAATGTCAATTTTACTGGAAAACGTTAAAATAGATGTATTACTAGTTAAAAAATGAGTCGTTATGATTAATGCCTTATCCAACGCCTTATCGGGATTAAAAACAGCCGCCAAAAAAGTCGCAACTAGCGCCAACAATGTGGCTAATGTTAGAACTCCCGGGTTTAAAGCATCGCGTGCCGATTCGGTTTCGATAGAATCCGGCGGTTCTAAGGTCTCTGCCATTTCTCGTTCCAGTTCACAAGGATCGGTAATTGCAACTTCCAATCCCCTAGATTTAGCAATTTCTGGAAACGGATTTTTTCAATTAACCAACTCTGGCGGCGGAACTTCTTTCACTAGAGGCGGTAGTTTCAAAACAAACGGAAATGGTCAACTAACCACAAGTAATGGAGAACCGTTAACTCCAGAAATCCAAATTCCAGGAAACGCTACAAGCGTCTCAATTTCTCAAACAGGAGCAGTTTCCGCTCAAGTTGACGGTCAAAGCCAAAACCTGGGTCAAATTCAATTAGCATCTTTTGGCAATCCTGCTGGCTTGACTGCCCAAGGAAACAATTCATTTGGCGAAACCGCCGCTTCAGGAGCGCCAGTTACCGGCAACCCAGGAGTAGGGGAATTCGGAGACATATTGTCTGGATTTTTAGAAGAATCCAACGTAAATATCGCCAGCGAAGTCGTTGGACAAATTGCCGATGTTGCCGCCTTCAAAGCTAATGCCCAAGTCATTAAAGCGATCGACGAAGCGACTGGCTCTATCCTCGACATTAAAGCCTAGCCAGTTAAAGATTCGCTCATTTTTATTCCTTTCTCTTTTTCCAGCATTTAATCTAATTAACTCCTGGGTTTGAAACGCTGGCCCCATCGCAACTTTAAAATTTTAAAAATTCCTTGAATTAAACTCTTCCCTCAAGTGGATATTCCATTTATTATTGGACCATAAAATATTCATTGATTTTGAAATCTTCAACCCCGATTCCGATAAATGAGTTCCATTGAAGAAAGTAATTTAAATTACCTCGCCCACGTCGAACAATTTTTTCTTTCATTAAAAGATTCTGGGCTTTCGCTTTCCGCAGCCGATTATCATTTAATTTCGGATTGGGAAGATCGAGGTATACCGGTGGAAATCCTTTGTATGGCGATTGAAAAAGGAACCCGTCAATATTTTAAATCGTCTCAGTTTGGGAGAATATCTCTATCGTATTTAAAAGATTTTATCGAGGAGGAAATAAGCTCTCGATGACTGCAAAAGAAAATAATGGCGTTGAAAACCAACCTTATTTATTAAAAAACGTTCGCGGTGTTGTGCAAGGAAAATTAGCCAATAACGACGTCTGTAAAACCTGCGGAGGCGAAGGTCGCGTTTATCATGAAGACGATATAGGACGGTCGTTTGTCAATGTTTGCGAATGTATCCAAAACCACAAACGGTTAGAAATTTTAAACGCGGCAGGAATACCTGGAAAATTTTTGGACGCCACTTTCAACAGCTTTGAAACGGGTAACCGAAAAGGCGCTTCCGTATTTGCAAAAGCTGTGGCTCAGGATTTCGTCAAAGACTTTGGAAAAACCAACAAAGGATTGTTGTTTTACGGTAATCCAGGATTAGGAAAAACCCACCTAGCTATATCCATCATGAAAGAATTGATTTTGCGAAAAAGTATCGATTGTAAATTTGTCGACTTTTTTCAACTGTTGTCCGATGTTCGTCATGGTTATTCCGAAGAACGCTCGGATAGAGAACTGATCGATCCCTACATAAGAGCTAAGGTTTTAGTCATCGACGAACTGGCAAAAGGACGCAATACGGAATGGGAGCTCAACGTTCTCGATCAATTCATCTCTTGTCGTTATAACGACGCTAACAAAGTAACTATCATCACAACTAATTTCCACCCACCCGCTAAAAACGAAAAGAAGAAATCAGGCTCCAAAGTAGATACTTCTTCAAGAAGCTATCGAGATATGTTAACTGAAGAAACTTTGAGCGACCGAGTGGGCCCAAGAATTTATTCCCGTTTGTTAGAAATGTGCGCTTTGGTAGAACTTGAGGGAGAGGACCATCGCGGCCAAAATGCGGTTATCTATTAAAGCTTACATCGGTTTTAATTATCTGTGTTCCCGCGATATTTATATTCTAAAATCCAAACAAAAAGAATTGTTTCTTTATTAGCGGTATTGTCAATTATTGCCTTTTCCAATATAGCGCTAGCGATCAACTTAGCTTCTCCCACTAAAACTTCCTCAAAGACTTTCACCAATGTCCATGACAATAACCGCATGCTGGTGGTCATATCCGCTCCCACTGCAGATAACAAATACTACTCTGGCGTATACGACAATATAATCGCTTTTGATATTGCATACGCAAAAGCAGTCATGGGACACGATAATGTAATCGTCCTAGGAGATGATAAAGCGTTAAACAATCTTAGAAAAGAGCTTCCAGAAGATATTCTATTGCATGCTCCAATGCGCGATATCTGGATGCGAGATTTTACTACCATTCATCCATATCTGCCGATTCAGTTTCGTTATGCGGCGGCGGCTCAGTCGGGTAATCAAAAAGAAGCAGATTGGGTTCAAGAAGGTTTCAACTCCTTCTCAGAAAAATATAATATCGATTATCCATACACAGATCTAATTTTAGACGGCGGGAATGTAGTGGATAATCATAACGGAAAAGCTGTTATTACCGATCGTTTTCTAAAGGATAACCATTTAAACAAAACCAAAGCGAAACAAATCCTCCAAAAAGCGCTGCATGCAGAACAGATCGCTATAATACCCGCAGACGATCCAAAAGGACTGGCTCACGCAGACGGTATGGTTATGTTTATCGACGATAATACCTTGGCGCTAAATCAATATGAGGAACCCTATCGCACAGACATACTAAAAGAACTTAAAACCTCGTTTCCATCTATTAAAATTATTGAAATTGACGTGGCATGGGATAACTCTGTCTGGGATAAAAATTTTAGCTCCGCCTGCGGCATTTATGTCAATTCTCTAATGACAAAGCGGAATATCTATATACCTACCTTTGGAAATAAGTTGGACGATTCAATCCTTAATCGGTTAGCGCCTCACACATCTAAGAAGATCATTCCGATTCCTGCGAAAAAGGTTTGTTTTATGGGCGGTAGCGTTCGCTGTTTAGGTTGGCAACTTCATGGGAAACGCGCAAAGATTTTGATTGAAGCGGCGCAAAATCAATAATTCTATGATCTGCCTTTCAAACAATCCAATGGAGTTCCCAGTTTTATGAAAGGGTTAAAAAAAATATGCCTGCGTAGTATATTTATTATTTTCGGATTCACTTTACTTTGTGAAATCTTTCTTAGAATATTTTTACCTCAACCTCATTTTGACAACCATACGACCGTCGCTTTCGGTTTGCCCACCGCTTTTCAAAAAAACTTGGATATCGTCGCCAATTTCGGCAATTTTCCGTTCAATATCGTAACCGATTCACGCCAACTCCGGTCATTTCAAAAAGTTGAATATAAAAAACCTCCCAACACGTTTCGCGTACTTTGCATAGGAGGTTCCATCTTCGCCGCATCTGGAGTAAACAACGACGAAACTTTTGCATTCTATCTAAATCAAGTTTTGAAAGACCGTATTCCAGGGCAAAATTTTGAGGTTATCAATGCGGGTAAAAACCTCTGGGAATTGCCCGAATTTTACGTCTATTTAAAAAATGAAGGTTATAAATATAAACCAGACCTGGTCGTTATTTATGAACACCGGGGCGAATTTTCTACATTGGATCTAAATAAATATGAAGTCGAAGAATTAAAAGTCGAAACAATTTCCGAAAACTCCATTCGCATTTTTGTAAAAGATTTTCATTTTAACTTTTATCTTAATCGCATGGCAGTTGCTGCCCTTAAATTTATTCATAGTTTGCCAATTTATAATAGTTTGTTTGATTTCTCTCATTCTTTACGCTGGCTCGAAAATCTCTATCGCAAACAATTAAAAAATAATGATAAAAATTCCGATTTACATAACAAATCGGGAAGAACAAATATAGCTTCGGTTTTATCGGATTTGAACCTTTCTGATAAAAGTAAAGTTCATTGGACTTCTCCTAACGGTGAAATAAAAAATTCAAACCTTAAAAATGTAAAGCGAGACGTTTATAGCTTGGCTCTTGATGAGTTCATCAACTTATCGGAAAAACTCAACTCAAAAACGCTTTTTTTAAGAGTAGCGGCAAGGGAAGAAATTTTAAAACTAAATAAAATAAGCGAAATTCCAAATTTAACTTCCTTAAAAGAAAGAAAAACAAGTTCCTGGTTAAATTTTTTTAATCCCATGGTTCAATTTCAAGGCGCACAGGCTATTCCATTAAATTTTCCAAAGCATATTCATTGGACACCCGCAGGGCACCGTTTAGCGGCATTTCTAGCGTTTAATGCATTAATTGAAAAAGAGCTAATTCCCTTCAAAGGCAACCCCAGGGAAATTCAAATCGATTTGACGAATTCGAAGTGGATTGATCAAATCTCCTCGTCCAACTCGAGGATTAAAACGTTCCTAGATCGTATGGGCTACACGCTTTTTTTAAAGGCCGTCCTTCAAAAAAATAATAATCAAAACAAACAAGCTAAAGAAATGTTCCAAACTTATTTACAAAAATTTCCAAAAGATATTGACGCAAGGATACAGTTGGCTATTATTTTATTGGAAGAAGGAAACGCATCTAACGCTTTAAACTATTTGACGCCCATTTTGAACTTTAAGGAGAATCCAGACCCTCGCTTTTTTTATTTACTTGGAAAAACTTACTTTAAATTAGAAGAATGGAATCGGGCTTTAATCTATTTTGAAAAATATAAAGAACATTATTTCGAAGATCCTAAAATCTATCATTTTCTGGGCTTGCTTCAATTTCAAAAGAAAAACTATTCTGCTGCGGAAGATAATTATTTGAAATCCATCGAGCTTAAACCGGGTTACACGCCCTACATAAATAGATTGGGAAGTTTTTATTTTGACTTAGGACAACTTGAATTCGCTCAAATACAATTTAAAAATTCTCTGAAATTGAATTCAAATCAAACCAAAATTTGGCTTCTTTCAGGATTAGCTTCTATTCGGCTGACTAAATTACAAGAATCTCTTCAAAGCATGGAAAATGTTTTACGGTTGGAACCCAAAAATCCCATCGCATTGGATATCGTAAAAAAACTTAAAATAGCGCTAAAAAAAAACCCAATTAGATCGAAATAATGCTAATCAAGGACTCCAATGGGGACAGCTTTTAAGAGGATGCTCGTTCAATGGATTTTGTTATAAGGTCGGCTGCATGTTCTGCATCTTCCCAACCTTCCAGCTCGACCCATTTTCCCGATTCTAAATCTTTATAGTGGGCAAAAAAATGAGAAATCTGGTTTAGTAGAGTTTTAGGCAAATCTGAATACTGTTTTACTTCTGCATAATAAGGGTTCAGGGCATCAACCGGAACAGCCAGTATTTTTTCATCCTCCCCTTTTTCATCCTTCATTTTTAGAACCCCAATTGGCCTAGAACGAACGATAGAACCAGACAAAAACTCTACAGGGGACGCTACCAGAATATCAATGGGATCGCCGTCTTCAGAAAGCGTATGAGGTATAAACCCGTAATTACAGGGATAACGCATTGATGTATGCATAACGCGGTCTACATACAAAGCGCCGGATTTCTTATCCATTTCATATTTTACCGGCTCCCTGCCAAATGGAACTTCAATAATAACGTTAATATCCCAGGGAGGGGCTTTGCCGATCGGTATTTCATCAATAATCATATCAGGGAACTTGTTTTAGGGAGTGGAGGGTTAATTCAAGATTTTTTTCCGCCGATATTGGGGGAAAAACAATGGCTTCCTAAGTAATTACCAAAATGATTGGCTTTTTATGTGCATCTCTTTGGTGCCCCCGGACAGGGAAACCTCGAACCAAGTTCTTGATGTTTTGGCCGAGTGGAATACCTATCTTGAGGAACATGTTCCTTATTATCAGGAGCCGGGGCTTTGAACAATATTCTTTCGGCTTTAGCTCCAAAAAATGATTTTAAAGCTGCCGCAGCACCTCATGCGCCCGCCAAGGAAATTGCCACACCGTTTTCTATCCGCCTGACTCCAAGTGAAAAGGCTTACCTGTCACAAAAGGCAGGTAGCAGACCACTAGGTGCATATTTTAGGGAAGAATTGCTTGGAAAACAAGCCGATTCGCGCCGTAAGGAACGCAAGCCGAAAATAGATGAAAAACAAGTGGCAGCACTGCTTGCAGGGTTGGGGCAATCACGCCTTCCTTCCAACCTGAACCAACTGGCCAAAGCCGCCAATCAGGGTACGCTGGGAACTTCTGAAGAGGTTGAGCAACAATTACAAGATGCCTGCGAGGCAGTGCTTGCGATGCGGGAAGCATTGTTTATTGCTCTGGGTTTGCGGTCGGGGTCAGAGACATGATCCTTGAAGGCAATGCGCGGGGCGGCGCTAAAAATCTGGCTTTGCATCTCATGAAAGACGAAAACGATCACATCACTGTCCATGAGTTGCGTGGCTTTATGTCTGAGCGTCTTTTGCCCGCTCTCAATGAGATTCACGCCGTTAGCCGTGGCACGAAAGCCAAGAAATTCCTGTTTTCACTCAGTTTGAATCCGCCAGAAACAGAGAAAGTCAATACCGCCGATTTTATAGATGCCATTGAGCGCGTCGAAAGTAAGCTGGCACTAAACGAACAACCGCGTGCCATTGTCTTTCATGAAAAGCAAGGTCGCCGCCATTGCCATGCCGTTTGGTCAAGAATCGACAGCGGTCAAATGAAAGCTATCCCCTTGCCATTTTACAAGATGAATCTTCAAGATGTTTCCCGCGAACTGTATTTTGACCATGGCTGGACAATGCCAAAAGGCTTCATATCCAAGAATGAACGCAGCCCCGATAACTTCACACTGGCGCAATGGCAGCAAGCCAAACGTATAGGCAAAGACCCTAAAGCCATAACGGCCACGATTAGGGATTGCTGGGCGGCCAGTGATAATCAAGCCAGCTTTCAAAATAGTCTAAAGGAGCAGGGTTATATCTTGGCGCAAGGCTCACGTCGTAGTTTTGTGGTCGTTGATCAGTCGTGCGAAACATACGCCGTACCAAAATGGCTGGGCTTGCGCGTTAAAGAGGTAAGAGCCAGACTCGCCCATCCAGAAAATTTACCCACCACCCAACAGGCCAAAGAAGATATTGCCAAAAACATGATAAACAGGCTTTCTGCGCTAAGGCAAAAGCAGGCCAGCGCGATACAAGATCGGGTTACATCACTAAAAAATGAAGGAGAATCCTTAAAGCAGCGCCATATTAAAGCCCGTAAGGCACTTTCGCAGCACCACGAAATACGCACGCAGGAAGAAACACAAAACCGCCAGCAGCGCTATAGCAAAGGTCTTTTAGGTCTGTGGGATCGCTTGACCGGAAAGCATAAACGTATTGCCAAGAAAAACGCGCAGGAAACAATCCTTGCGGCGCAAAGAGACAGGGGTGAAAAAGATCAGTTAATTTTTGAGCAACTCAAACAAAGCCGTGCCCTGCAAGGCCGCATGAAACGCCTCCAAAACTTTGATCAGAGGCAGGAAAAAGCTTTAGCGAATGACATGGATCAATATCAAAGCATCCGGCACGGGACACGAGAGATATTTGAGCGCAAAGCACATCCACGCTTGGAAAGGGAAAGGTAATAGCAGACAGCTTTAAGAACTTTTTCCTGCATCATGGCTCACCTTCGATTTTTCGTAAGTAAATTGCTCAACTGCTTTAAGAGTGGTTTCCATAAATTGGCTGGCAGGGGTTTCTCCAAAGCTAAAAGAAGGAGATTCCAGTTTTCCACCTGCTTCATCAATTAATGTGCGAAGTTGCAGATGATCCGGCAATCTCCTTGCCAAGCGACTTATATCGTCAATGATAACGATATGTTTTCCGCCTTCATCCTTTTCAAGAAAATTTATCATCTTCTGTAATCCGGGCCGGTTGGTGGTGCATCCGGAAAAATCTTCATCACGAAAAACTTTTTCAACTTGATAGCCTTTGAGGTCGGCAAACTCGCGACAACGTGCTTCTTGAGCATCAAGGCCATTGTCCTTATTTCTTTTTGTTGGAGTGCTGGCAGTTCTTGAGTAGATAACGGCTTTTTGATTAAACATGATTGAAACTTTCTTTTCTGGAGTTTAGATTAATCGGTTCTATGTAGGCGGACGTTTTATCTCTAAAAACATTTTGGGAGGAGCATAAAGTAATTGGACGCTAAGTTCTAGGAAATTGTAGTTTTTCCGGTTTCAGCCTGTAACCCATAGCATGCATGATAGCATTGATGCTTTCCAGTCTTGGATTCCCCTCCTCGGAAAGTGCTTTTTGAATGCCGTTGCGAGTGATTCCGGTTTCCCTCGAAATTTCAGAAATTCCTTTCACGCGGCTGATAACACGCAGGGAGGAAAGCAGAGCCGGAGTGTTTCCATCCTCGGCATATTCGTCAAAAACTTCTTTTAGATAATCGTCTATTTCATCCGGGTGCTCACGGAAATAATCTTCCTCAACTTCCCGGAACTTTCTGTATTCTCTTTTAGCCATTTTCTTTATGCTCCTTCCAATATTCCTTTGCCTTTTTAATATCCCTGTCCTGACTGTCTTTGTCGCCGCCGCATAACAGCAAAATTATATTTCCGGCTTCTTCACCAAAATAAACCCGGTAGCCGGGGCCGAAAAAAATACGCAACTCTAAAACACCTTCGCCGACAGGCTCGCAATCGCCATAAAGGCCGTGTTCCAGTTTTCCAACGCGCCTTAAAATTACCCGGCGGCCTTTCTGGTCGCGCAAACCTTCCACCCAATCAGTAAAAGGCTCATTTCCATTTTCATCCTGATAAATGGTAACGGTTTTTGGCTCTACGGCTCTGCCCATTCCTGACCCTTTCTTTAAAGATACCACATGTATACTATATTATGCAAGCAGTTTCAAGCCTTCAATACAAGCTATTCATTGGTCAATACCCCTTTACCGTCTAGATATTAACAGGTTTTATTCTTTCAAAACTGGCAAAAAAAAGCCATTCCAGCTTAATATCAATGGATGGCTCAGGAAACCCGCCCACGGAAAAACCGCGTAGAACTGACGGATGCAATAAGAGATACCATCCGCAGCGAAATGACCCGCACGGCTCTCACCGACATTGCTCTCATAAAACTAATCGATAAGGAAAATAATGTGGGGCTGACCACCGCTGTCTTTAAAAAATGGCTGAATGGATATACAGCTTTCGCAAAACAGGGCCAACTTCGGACTGTTATGGAGACGCTTAAAAACTTTCCTGATGGCTACGGGAATACAAAGGAAGTGCACGACAAGCTTGGCCTGAAGCGCCGGAAAATTCCGGCGGAACAGATAGCGGTAAAAGAATTCCTTCCCAACCTCCAAAAAGAGATGGAAAGAACAGGCCTCATGCCCACGGCCATAATGCGCATGATAGGCAATAGCGCTCCGCCGGGGCTTAAAAGAGGGACTATTACGCGCTGGATAAGGGAAAAGACGGATTATGCTGATAAAACCCATGTGGAGTGCGTTTTAAACATGCTCCGCTCCATTCCTTAAATTGAATAAAATTCAAGTGTAGTAATAAATAATTAACATACTCCCGCTATTCTAAAAGAACGCATCCCCTTCCTCCACTCCGGGGGCAAGTCTCTAAAATTTATCACAAATTTTAGAATATAAAATGCTATGTAAACTTAATAGCCTCGCTACTATTTTCCCTTAATATGGATATACAACAAGCCGCATCATAAGCGGTCTGTAGAGAGATTACGTGTAGCGAGGGGTTAATAAAGTGGGAATTGATTCAAACAATTCATTTCAAAAGGAAGAAAAGGTTGGTCCGCTGACGGGCAGACCTATCCCAGACCGCGCAGCCGTGCGCGAAGAGACGGACGAAGCTATCGGGAAGACAACCGAGCTCGCGCAACGGTTAACGCATAAGCTTAACTTGCGTGGGATGGAATGTTCCATAGGACCGGCTGCAACGGCCTTGGCTAACGGCTATATGCGTACCGCTGCGGGTATTGCCCGCCAGCACTATTGCGACATGCGGGACAAAGAGAAAAAAGAAACCCGCAAACGCATCCAGAAACTCGGCGACATGAACGCGAAAGAACTTTATGCACGAATGGCAGAAATTCGGGAGCAGATTCAGGCCATTGATGAGCGTTTGGAAGAGATAGCAGATGAGCGGAGTGAATTAGAAGACCTGAAAGACCAATATAAAAATGGCACGCTCGACCCGAATGATCCTAAAACAAAAGAGTTGATGAAAAAATACGGCCTCACCAAAGAGGATATCGATAGCGGACTCTTCACCGCGATCATCGCACAAAGACTGGCCGACTTAGATAAAGAAGAAGACGGCTTACGCAGACACAAGAAGGTTTTGGAAGAGGAATATGCCATTGCTCAAGATATGGCCGACGGGCTAAATCGGGGCGAACCCAAAGCTGAAGCGCACAAGAATGCCCTTGTAAAACAGGCTAACGAGGGAAATGAAAGCGCAAAAGATATTTTGGATAATGTAGCTCCACACTTGAAGGATGTGAACAAGGCAAAAAATATTTATGTTGAGATGGGGCTTGCTGAGCAAGATGCAAAAGATGTTGTTGACGGGGGAAGGGATGGTTATAAAGTCCAAACTGTCTCTTACGAAGAAACTCCAGATTTTTGGAGCGATAACAAGCCCTCGCACTCTAAGCCTTCCGCTCAAAAAATGGGCACACACGCCAGTACGATTGAGAGCACACCCATCCAGAGTGCCCATAATCTCACAGGAACATTCCAAGGGGCCACCAATCCAACCCAAACACCCGCGCAGAAAACGGAAAATGATCCGGCGCAGCAAAATGACCAGACACCAGAGAATGAACAAGGCACGGATGCTACCGCTACAACTTCCTATACAGCTTAAAAATTTTAAAGAGGACCGTTAGGCTTATTAGAAACGAGAAGGTTCTCATCCCGTGCAATTTTATTGATAAGACGAGTCATGTCAGCCTCTGTTGTCAATTCTTCTTTATTTTGTCGCTGTCCGTTGTAATAAAGTTCTGCGTATTCCTTGCCGTTATCTGGTCCAACCATTAGAGCACTGACAGGCAGTCCGGCTAGGATGGCATCGGCGACTGCCGCCTTTGCGTCGTTTAAAAGCGTCCGGCTCCTGCCGTAAGTAACCATGACATAAGTACCATTACTGGACACAGCAGCAGCTAAAGACCTTAACGCCTTTTCTGGTCGTTTTGCTTCATTACCATAAGGAATTGTTACAGAAGCTCTTCTTGCAGCCTTCGTGCCGGAGCCTTCTTCCTGCAAACTGGCCTCAGTAGCGTTTTTCCCCGGCGGCGGAATTTCGCTGGTGCTGTTATCATTCCCAAATGCATTGCTGGCTGCGCCAAAAACGACCAGCATCCCGCCGACCCAAGCGGCGATCTTGCTTCGTGTACTGAACTCCTGTTTTATATCTGTTTTTAAAACTTCCTGCACTGCTTCAATCTTTGCTTCTTGTTCCGTTCCGCGAACGGAACCCCACGCCCTATTTTTACGTCTTTGGGTTATAAAATGCAAATTTCGGCATGGGAATGCTGGGAAAGACCGGGAGGCAGGGCGCTTGAGCGTGCAGGATCTTTTGTATAGCAAGCCTTTGAAAAACATAGGAAAAACCCCCGTCGGATAAGGGAGCCCTTCTCTTGCTATTTACATAATTATATGATTAATTAACAAAAAAGGAATAGTTTCAAGCAGTTAGAATTTTCCTAATACAACCGTATTTGTTAATTTGGAGCCTGTCAGAAAGGGCTCCCTTTTTATGCATGGGTCGCCTTTTTTTATTATCCGTCAACAGGGAGACTCATGAAAATAGGGTATCTGCGCGTTTCGACAGAAGAACAAAAACCGGACCGTCAACTGGATGGTCTGAAGCATATTTGTGATGAAGTTCATCTTGAAAAAATTTCCGCTGTTCGTAAAAAGCGGCCTGTCTATCAAAAGGTCATTCGAAAGTTAAAGAGAGGAGACACGCTTGTCGTATGGGATTTGGACCGCGCGTTTCGCTCTACGGTGGATGCGTTGCTGGAAGCCGATAAACTGCGCGAGCGGGGGGTAGAGTTTCAGATCGTTACTCTCAATGTCGATACGGCGACGCCCTCGGGGGAACTGATCTACACCGTCATGGCCGCCTTTGCGCAGTTCGAGCGGAAGAACCTTATCAAGCGCACCAAGGAAGGCATGGCCGCGGCGCGGCGGCGAGGCAAACATATCGGACGGCCCTATAAACTTACCGATCATCAAATCCAAAAAGCATATGCAAGAATTCGTTCCAGGAAGACCACCATCACAGGGGCCGCAAAGAAATTACATTGTTCCCGCGATACGCTTTCGAAATCTTTGAAACGGCTGGGACTTGACGCTAAAAACTTTTCTTAAGTAAAAAACGGGTTGCTCCTGCAACCCCTGACCCTCTGGCGAAGAGGCGGGGTAGCAAGTGCAAGGAGGCTCCGAACGAGGGTTCCCTTCAGGGATACGTTTGGATGCCTTGCGCGCGCGGGGGCCGCAGGCCCTTAGAAAAACTTTACGGCATCCAAAGACTGTCTTTGGTCGAAGTCCAGCGGCGAAACGCTGGCCGTAATCCAACGGGCGGAAGCGTTGGCGGCATCCAATCGGCGGACGGTTGGTCAAGGGTTCCAGAGGGGCTATGAAATGCCCCTTGGTCGATGGGGTGCAGGGGAGAGTGAAGTCTCCCTGCGAGTGATTAAACGGCGAAACGTTTTACTTGGTGCGCAGCGCCAATAGCCGAGGGGGTATCCAACAGGGGGAAGTGCAACGCCTCCCCCTTTGGCAAGCGTTTTGTGTGGAGAGAGGGACGAACGTAATACAAAACACAGCTTGCGTAACCTGCCGCGTGCGGCAGTGACGGGGTTTAGTTCTGTATTACGTGACATTCCTTTGCGTCAATGAACTTCTTTTTATGGATCAGTGCCTCAATTGAAATTTGCCGCCTACATATCAACAATTCGTTGCATGCTTTGCATGAGAGAGGCTTTAAATGCTTCGTCACCCGCAAAAAGCTTATAAAACTCTAAGTCGTCCTTTCGACGCTGCAACATAATTTCTTTAAAGAGTTTTTCAAAGGCAAGGTGCTGGTTATGCGGGTCGGGGTTGTTTTGGTATTTATTTTGGAAGTCTGGGTGGGATTTAATAGATTCTGCCATGCTCAAAAGTCGCACTCTCTGCTCTTCTGGTGTTGCGCTCCAACCTTGGAACCAACGCTCATTGAATGTTCTAACAATTTCATCTAGCGGGTTTAACTCCTTTTCGCCCCCATGCGCACCGCGAGGGTTAGGGTTTTGAGGATCAAGTTCTGTGTCGGATTCATCTAATTCAATTGCATGATTTAGCTTTACCCGCTGAAGACCATAAGAGCTCAAATCAACTGAATCCAGCAATTCATCAAGTAACTCAGCGTCAGGGTCAATGACCTTTAGCTTAGGGATAAGAAATTTAAGGAACCAGAATAGTTTTTCCCAGACAACCATCTCGTAAGGCATGATTGCTGCCATCTGTCCGTATATTTTTACAAATTGCTTTGCTTTAATTTTGAAGTCGGCTTTTTCCTCATTCTTAAGTCCAAGGTCGTTGTTGAATCGCGCGGCCACCTTATCAATAATTGGACTGAGCGTTTGAGCATCTTCTTCAGCAAAATAGCGCTGAACGAAATCTTCCACTTCATACCACTCATATACACCCACATCATCCATCTGGTCTTTTAGTTCGTGAAGAACATTGATGTCAGTGGCCTCGGAAAGCGAAGTGGCCGTGTAGAAGGGATCAAAAGCATCCTTTATGTCATCTACTGTATTAAAAAAATCTAATACAAAAAGGTCTTCCGTTTTTTTGCCTAACTTTGGTGCTGCTCGATTTAAGCGAGATAGCGCTTGGACACAAAGAACGCCAGCAAGTTTTTTATCAACATACATAGAGCATAGTTTTGGCTGATCAAAGCCCGTCAAATACTTGTTGGCAACGACAAGAAGACGGTATTCATCGGCGTTTACGCCTTTTGGCTTAACTTCACCGACATAGTTTTTATCGAACATTTCCTTTGTGTCATTATCCGAAAAACCATTAACCCCAGCTTCGGTATACTCTATTCCATCCACTACTTTTGCTCCGGAGAAAGCTACTAAAGCCTTAAAAGGATTTCCGTAAGTTTTAAGCACTCGGTTAATTGCCTTATGGTAACGAATGGCTGTCTCGATATTTTGAGTAATTATCATGCCCTTGGCTTTTCCTCTAAGCTTTTTGGCATTAACAACTTGCGGAATAAAATGCTCAAGCATGATCTCTGCTTTAGTATCTATGGTTTGCTGACTACGCTCTACATACGCCCTAAGTTTTTTCTGCGCTTTCTTGGTGTCGAATTCGGGGTTATCTGCGATTGATTTCTCAATCTCATAATAACTTTTGTAAGTGGTGTAGTTGGATAGCACATCTAAGATAAAGCCTTCTTCAATGGCTTGTTTCATCGAGTAGAGATGAAACGGCTTAAATGATCCGTCGTCCTGAAGCTCGCCAAACTTCTCCAAGGTGTTATTCTTTGGGGTTGCGGTAAAAGCAAGATAAGAGGCATTGCCACGCATTTTTCGAGATTTCATCGCCTGAAGAATTTTATCCTGCGCGTCTTCTGTGTCCTCCTCATTTTTTCCCATTGCACGGTTCATATTGTCATGTGCTGATCCGGATTGAGAACTGTGCGCTTCATCAATAATCACTGCAAAACGTTTTTCACTAAGATCAGATATACCGTCGATTATGAATGGAAATTTCTGGATAGTTGTGATGATAATCTTCTTGCCATTCTCCAATGCTGATTTTAGCTCGGAGGATTTGTGGGCGGGTGCGATAATATTCTTAACTTCTGAGAATTCTTTGATGCTATCGCGAAGCTGTTTATCAAGCAATTTTCTATCTGTTACCACGATAACGGAGTCAAACAAAGGCTGGTCCAGCCCTTTACTGCCATAAACACTTTCAGAATCTGGATAGGTTTCAATGAGTTGATAGGCGGCCCATGTAATTGAATTTGATTTGCCTGAGCCAGCAGAATGCTGGATAAGGTATGTCTTGCCAACGCCGTGCTTTGAAGCATGAGAAACCAGCCTTCGCACAACATCCATCTGATGAAAACGGGGAAAGAATAAAGTGCGCTTGTTTAATTGATCTTTGCTTGTGCCATTTAGTCGTACAAAATGTTGAATAATGTTGGCGAGACTTTCTTTGGTAAATACTTCTTCCCAGAGATAAGCAGTTTTGTGTCCATTGGGGTTTGGTGGGTTGCCTTGCCCCTGATTATACCCCTTATTAAATGGCAAGAAAAAAGTGCTTTTCCCGGCCAGCTTGGTGGTCATAAAGACTTCATCAGTATCGACTGCCATGTGAACAAGGCAGCGACCGAAATTAAGCAATGGCTGGTTTATATCCCTGTCTTCGCGATACTGTTTCTGGCCATGATAACGTGCGGTTTGTCCTGTCCATGCGTTTTTCAGCTCCATCGTTATCAACGGTACTCCGTTAATAAAAAGAGCCATGTCTATTTCCTGCAAGGGGTTGGCAAGTGAGTATCGAACCTGCCGCGTACAACTAAAGATATTGTTCTCAAAATTTTGTTTTACTTTATCACTGCTACTCGCAAGTGGGGCTGGGTACATTAGGTTGAAATGCGCATCGTCAACGCTTAGACCTTTCTTAAGCAGGTGCAAAATACCGTGTTTCTTAATAAGGCGATCAAAACGTTCCAGTAATTTCCGCTGCCAATCACTGGGGTTGTTGCGCTTGATCTTTTCCAGTTCTTCTTCCTGCGTCTTTTCTAGAAATTCCCAGAAAAAACGATTATCAATTGCATATTGCATATTGAAGTCGGCTGGCAATCCGATTTTATAGTCTGCGCCTTTATTAATCGCTTCCTCTCCAGCCTTAAGCGCTTCTGAATTGATCCCAGTGAGGGATTTTTCTATCGCCGCTTCCAGTGCTTGTTCATTTGTCTTAGTAACCATACCTATCGATTTCCTATTCGAAATTCTGTTTCTTCAGGACTTCAGATGCTTGTTGCAAAGGAGCCTTTAAGGATTTCTCAAGCTTGGTCATTTGTTTTAAATGCCACTCTATCCATTCAGGCCATTGCTCCTTATTAAACCCATCAGCTTTGCAGGTGTATTGAATTCGACTGGATTTTTTTTCATCAAGTCTCAACCATTCTAAATTATCGCCAAATGTTTTTTCGATTTTCTCTTTATTTTCATGCAGAAAATCAAAAACAAACTTGTTTTCCTCTTTCGGGCCACGACTAATCCAAAGCTCTACACGAAGTTCTTTTTGTGAGAAGATAAGACTAAAAGGACATCCTCTAACGCCCGAACCCGCTGCCAACCAATGATCTTTACTTGGGCTAATATTATTGTAAAGCGTGCAAGGACTATTTTGAAATACTTCTAATACTTGTTCCCAATACTCGCGACGCACCTTATGACGATTTTTTAGAACAACCTCTGTAGTTTTTTCTTCAGCTTCTTTTGCGCTAATACCAATCATTAACTCTTTGGCTTCGGGCGTAGGAATAATCTGGTCAATATTGATGAGAAGCTGTTCGCCAAGAGAATGAGGCGTGATTTTAAAGCATTGAATATTGATCCCTTGTCCCAACAACCAAAGTGCAGTGCTTGTGACCTCCTTACGGAAGTTGGCGGCTACCATCATTAGCCGTTGACTATTGCCGAGATTAATTTTTACTTCATCCAAGTCTGGCGCATCGAGAAACTCGCATATTTGTGTAGAAGCATCGGTTGGTACACCATCATTGTCTTTAGCGCTCTTTTCGTAACGGTTAAGATATTGCTGGAAAACCTCAACTATTTGCAGCTTAGTTAGGCTGGCACAGTAGGAGGCATATTTCAGTACCTGCCACACAACGTCACGACCGCTGTCATCAAGCTTGTTCTCGATAATCACCAGATTGCCGTCTTTATCGAGCGCAAGCAGATCAAGCCGTTCACGGGTGTCATCAAAACCATCAAATTCCTTTTGGATAATCAAAAGCTCTTCGCCGAGAGCAGAAGGCTCATGTGCCAGCCATTCTTGGAGGTGTTTGCGTTCTGTACACCCAAGCTCACTAAATGACTTGGTTTTAACCGGAGCTATGCGATTGGTTTGATGATTAACTGTAAACATACCGCCTCCTTGCTACGCAACTTTGATCTTGCCTGTTACGGCACTATTAATCAGAGTGATTTTGTATTCCTTTAGTTTTTCTATTTGTAACTCTTGCTTTTTTATAGCTGCATTGTGTTGTTTAACCTCCATCTCCAAGTAACTAACAATTTCCCGCTGCTCATCCAAAGAAGGAGGCAGGCTGATTGGATAGTTGCCAATTGATTCTTGCGAGATCCCTAAAAACGTGGCTCCTGTTCCATTGACTTTTACGTAGTCTTGGAATTCATTGCACATCATATGAAAAAACATGAATTTCGTATCAAAATATAACTCTCCACCTTCTGACATGGAACGAAAAAGCAGCAAATGACTATTAAGACATGCTGCTCCAGGCAATTTATCTACATAAGCAAGCTTCCCCATATTTGCTCCATCCTTCATTAGCAATATATCACCAACTTGTAGCTGTATATTTTTATCCATTAAGTATCTTTCCATTGATACTCTGGGGCACTTATCCCAATCTATAATATGATTATTAAAGTGCGCGCTACTTAATACGTGAGGGCCCTCATCTGTATATTCTTCTGCTTTAAGGCCTTGCCAACCTTGTCTTCCTTTTAATGAAGAGATGTATTTCATCTTAGTAGGTTCTGTCCAATGCTCAGGAATCTGACCAATCCAGCCCATGCCTGAATCTTTCATTGGGACATCAGGATTTAGCCCTTGGGTGACGGCTTTTTGGATGATGATTTGTTTGCGTTCTTTTAACAGCGCAATTTGCTTTTCTTTAATAGAAATTGCTTCATTAATTTGCGCTGTTTTCTTGTCTAAAAACTTTGCGATGGCTTTTTGTTCATCAGGTGATGGCAGAATAAAAGGAATACTTTTCATTCTGCTCTTCGACAAATCCCACTGACCTATGCGCACACCATCTGAAGCACTCCCGAAGTAGGAAATATACAATTTGCTTCGGATTGCCCAGTTAAAGAAACTTGGTTCTACAAACTTGGTAAAATCAAAAATGAAATAGGCAGGACTCACAATGCCCGTGTACTTTGATACACCATAGGAACCTTGCCACGCCTTCATTTTGTTCATGCCAAATTGCCCCTGCATCAAGACTTTATAGCCACTGAGATCATCTGGTATGAAGTTGTGATTTGAGTCTTGATCTCCTATATCACGCTCGATAACACCCAGCTCTCTGGTTATCGATAGAAGAGGTAAATCCTGCCTATTTTTGATAGATACGGGGCTTAAACAAGCTCCAAGCTTTGTAACTTCCCAATCACTCGGAACATCACCTATCCATTTGTAGCCCGAGTCTCTGTAACTATCATATTTAGGCATTGCTGCTAAAGCTACCATCAGGAGTCTCCCTGCATTTCAGAAACACCAACACCAAGAATTTGTGCAATCAAGCCCTCGGCTTTTTGCTCTAGAGTGATAATGTCACTGGCAACTTCTTCCAGTGAGCGCAAAGGCTTATGACGATAGAAATATTTGTTGAAACTGATCTCGTAGCCGATTTTTGCGCTATCGAGGTTAATCCAGGCCTCATCAACATGCGGTTTTACTTCGGCGAGAAAGTAGCGGTGAATTTCATCATTGAGAGGTACGGACTCTGCATCCCGCAAATCACTACTTGGCTCATAGGTGATAAACTCACCTATTTTTTCTGTTTGGTAATAACCAAAGTCTGGCAATTGATCCTGCGAGCAGCCTAGATGATCGAGCAGGCTTGCAAGCTTATCATCCGAAAGCTTTACTGCCTTTTTGATGACTTTAACTGCATTTTCGTCATACCAGCTCACTGCATTCAAAATGGTGTTTTTTTCTGGCCCAGAGAGTTTGCTTTTTTGCGCTTTCAGCACCTCATTAACTTTATCTTTGAAAATATTAAAGTCATCAAACTCATCATCCCCTATCTCGGTCATAAGCAGATTTGCCGTTTCTAAAATATTGCGCAGTTTCTGCCAGTATTTTTCATCGAAAAGTTTGGCTTTAGCCTTGGCGTTTAAACTAATGTCATTTTCCTCACACCAAACGAGAATGTCCTTGCTCAACGCTTTCAAGAAGCCTTTCTCATAGACCTTATCGCCATGTTCCGCGAACAGGGATTCCATGACTTCACTAAGCGATTTGTCAAATCGTAGCGGCGCTATTGCTTCTGGCGTAAATTTGGCCTTGCGGCGATCCGGCCTTTCAATATTGACTTTGAAGTAACCAAAGTCGCTATTGTCGAAAAGTTGGCTCGCTATGCCGACAGGATCGTTATTCGCATCTAACTTTCGCTCTATCGCAGCACTATCGAGATAGGTTTGGGTGATTTGTTCTATATGCTCTGGCGCAAATTCGCAGTTTTTATCACCAAGGTTCTTGCGCAGTTTTCGAAACAGCAGGCTTGCATCAATAAGCTGAACTTTGCCTTTTCGAGATTCAGGCTTTTGGTTATTAAGTAACCAGATATAGGTAGTAATACCGGTGTTGTAGAACATATTATTAGGAAGTTGCACAATGGCCTCAAGGATATCGTTTTCGATGATATAGCGTCGAATATTGCTTTCGCCACCCCCAGCATCTCCTGTAAATAGGCTGGAGCCATTGTGAACGGAGGCTACCCGGCTACCCATAGTGGTCGTCGATGGCGATTTCATCTTGCTCACCATCTCCATGAGGAACAGCAGTTGGCCGTCGCTGGAGCGCGGCGTAGCATCTACTGTTTCCTTATTGCCCCAATAGTCAGTGAGTTCGACTTTAAAGCGCGGGTCGATAACATCGCCGCCATCTTTGATGTTTTTTTGTTCAGAAGCCCAACTTTTACCGTATGGGGGATTTGAAAGCATAAAGTCAAAGCGGTCTGAAGCAAATTCATCGGTAGATAGCGTAGAACCAACTTTAATGTTTTCAGGATTGTTGCCTTTAATCATCATATCGGACTTGCAGATAGCGTAAGTCTCATCGTTGATCTCTTTACCATAGAGATGAATATCGCGGTTCGATGACGGGTATTTTTCCTCAATGAAGTTCTGCGACTCGGTGAGCATTCCACCGCTACCGCAGGCTGGGTCATAAATAGTAATGGTGAGTGGTAAATCGTCCTTGATTGGATCAAAGACAAGGTGGGTCATCAGTTCGATGACTTCACGCGGGGTGAAGTGCTCCCCAGCCTCTTCATTGTTCTCTTCATTAAATTTGCGGATTAACTCTTCAAACACATAACCCATGCCTAGGTTGGTCAGGGCTGGTAGCTTGTTGCCATCTGGGTCTTCACCTTGATTTGGCGTGAGGTTGATATAGGGAGACACAAATTTTTCGAGCGTATCGAGGAGAACGTCTTTACCTGCCATGTGGCGTATTTGAGCCTTCAGTTTAAAGCGTTCAATGATCTCTTTGACATTTGTACTAAAGCCATTGAGATATTCCTCAAAGTTGGCGAGTAATATCTGCTGGTTGTTGGTGGCGGTGCTGAACAAGCTTTTTAGTGTCCATTTTGAAGTATTGTAGAAAACGTAACCTGAGGTTGCCTTTAATGGCTCTTCGTCTAGCTCAGCGGTCTTCATCTCTTCTTGTTGAAATTTCACCTCTTCGAGGACGGCCTCTTTACTTGGCTCCAGCAAGGTGTCAAGTCGGCGTAAAACTACCATCGGTAAAATAACGTCGCGGTATTTCCCTCGCACATAAACATCGCGAAGGCAGTCATCGGCGATATTCCAGATAAATGAAACGAGTTTGTTATGTACGGAATGATCCATTAGTCGTCCTTAGTTTTCTTTTTATCTTTTATCCAACGCTCATATCTTCTGTCTTAAATCGCCAATTCCTGCCAACTTTAAAGCTGAGTAACTTGCCCTCTGGCAAGTTTGTAGGCGGTTTTTGGTGAGCGTTAATTACACGGCGATCTCTTTCAAAGTTAACATTTGATCGGCCATAGCATGTGTCATCTTCAATGCTAAAGAGAGAATAGAGGAAAATATGGGAAACAACAATATCAAACACCTAGCTTATGAAATGCTCTTTGTTTCACCACGGACCAAAAAAACATTAACCCAGTAATGTAACTATTAGTTACAGTTCATTTTCTTAATGAGCGATATTGCCTTATTACAGATTTATGGTGTCGGCTCAGAATAGAGCCAAGGGTAACAGTGCGGGTTGAGTTTATCGACGACCCGGTCGGATAACATGTTCCAACACTGAAAAGCAACGGTTGCAGCACTGCGCCCAAAATCATCACAAAGCGTTGCGTCGATATTAGGATGCGCCAACAGCCTATCAACCGTATTAATGGAGAGCGTACTCGCGGCATAATGTAGCGGCGTCATACCACTTTCATCACGTTCATTGACGTCATAATATTCAAGTGCCCGTTCCAGTGCGGGGACGTCATTGTTTTCAGCAGCAAAAAATATATTGGGCACGTCAGGCGGAATGTCCGTCCCTTTCCTTGATGGAAATTTACGCTTCGGCATAGCCATGGGGTAGCACGTCCTCCAATAAAGTGTCAATAATAGTGGTTTCTTCTGCAATTGGATTTCTTTGAGTTCGGAATACCACGATATCTGCCGTATCACTTTCATTGGCTTGAAAAAAATATTGGCTAATGGTAGTGGCTACTGAAAATTCCGGTGGGTGTTCTTTTGCAGTTAAATAGATGAGTTGGCCGAACATCTGTGAACCCGTTTTGGGGTCACGCCGCCGCCAAAGCTGCAAAATGAAATTATAGCAATAATCGGGTGTGTTGATATCAGCACTGTTCAGGTAAATAACAATGCCTGTTGTTGATATCTGGCGAGAGCGAAACATTGAAAAATATGCGAATTTTGCGTAGTGCTCGCCCGGCACAGGCTCAATGCGACATATTGTTCGCGGAATATCTCCCTCAGGAAGATTTTGCGAATTTTCCCAGTATCCATCCAAAAGCTGGATGGCCTCTTGTCCCTGTTTCTCAATTTGAGAGGGTAAGAGAAAAAGGCCATCCATATTTTTTCTTTCCCCGTACAGAGCCAGAAACCCATCGGCGACCTTTTTTAGCCGTTTCTCCGCAGGCCCTTCATTGGCGTAGGGGACCTTGCGTTTGAAAGCAGCTGACTCAATAAAATCAAGAACCACCTCCCAGGTTTCATCCTGCATCGACCTGTCTTGCGTATTCAGCCATTTTTCAAGTGTTCTTTGCGCAAAGATAGGTCTTTTGGCATGGCGATGAATATCGCGCATGAGGCTTGTCACGCCTTTTTTTCCTGTCTCTCTTAAGTAATCACGAATTAAAACCTTCGCTTTTCTCTGAGAAATTTCCCTTTTCAAATCTGACACGGTTCGTTTTTTGTTCGTTTTTGAGGGCCTATCTTGTTCGCGATTATCCGTTATACGCTTATGAAAAATCAAGAGTGTTTGTTGATGTGAACTGGATATGAACGAATGAGGAAGGGTGGAGATTATGAACAACTATCAACGAATTAGCGCTGAAGCGTTGGGCGGTGGGCAGATTAACGGGGAGCTGGCGCGGCGGCGGGCGGAGGCTGAAAAGCCTTTAGCCGTGGAGCGAAACAAAGTTCAAGGGCGTTGTGATGAGGCGCAAAAACTCGGTGCCGAAATCGGCGCTGTTGGTGAAGATTGCAATGTTAGCGATGCAAAAGCGGATGGCGTTTTAAACTCCGTCAAATTATTAATACAGGATTTACAAGACGCGGTGAAGCGGGCTTGGAAGGCTAAAGAAGCCTTTCGGATGGAGCATGGTTTACTTCGTGAGCCAATTTCACCGTCTGTTTTTATGAATGTGATGGTGCTGTGCATCATGATATTCGGGGAAGCTTTTATCAATGCGGGTTTCCTGCAAAACGCCCACATGACCGCCACGCCTGCTTCGGCATTGCTGGTGAGCGGTTTGATTTCCGCCACCAATATTATAGCGAATTGCGTTGGAGGATTTTTTATCGGGCGTTGGTTGAATTACGGGGCAAACGCCGTTGACCGTAATGCGCCGGAATTTCGCAATGTGCGCTGGGTTTCCCGGATTTTGCAGGTGATGTTTATCGGGGTTATGGGGTTCTTACATGGCACGATTGGCTTGGTTCGTTCACAAGAATCTCTTACGGGCGTTCATCACTCACTGTTTGCTTATTACAAATTACTACATACGCCTGAAGCGGTACTTCTGGTGATTTTGGGCGTGTGTCTTTCGGTCATTGCATGGCGTAAGGGTCTGTCATCTTTTTCTGATCCATATCCGCATTACGGCGCTTATCAAAAAGCTCTTAACGATGCGCGCGAAGCGCTTCTGGATTTACAGGATGAATTGAATGAGCAAATTGAAGATGCGTTTGAGGATGAAATTGAGCGTTCGGATAAATCACAAAAAGACCATCAGAAATCTATTCAGGCCTACAACAAAGCCGTCAATCACTGTGCAGAAGCACATCGCGCTTTGGTAAAAAAAGTCAGCATGGCCGAGCAAAAGCTGGCCACTGATACGGCGCAAATTCTTGATGCCTATCGCGCGTCCGGCGGCGTGCCTGACCCAAATTTTAATTTGGCAAAACATTCTTCGTTTCAACATTTTCTGAACATTAAATTGCCCGAATTTTTACCAGCGACAGAGAGTAGCTCGAATAATGAGAAGCTCAATGTGGCTAAGGCCAAAGCGCTGGAACGGTTGGGGGCGTTGTTTTCCAAGGATGAAACTATTGAAACACCCCATGAAGATAAAAATAAAGGAGGTGCATTATGAGACGACGAACGCGCAGGGCAATCCCTAAAATGATCGGCGCCGTTACTGTATTAGGTGCCTGTATCGTGGGGATGGGTACTTTGGTAATGGATTCGATTGGTAAGGAGGCAGCCGATAAATTCGGTTGTTATGCGAATGCATATCAACGGCAAACGGCAGTGATTGTGGATGCTTCGGAGCCGCGCTGGGAAATAGTACAAGGACGCGCCCTGCGTACTTATTTCAAGCAGCTTTATGAGGGCCTAAGTTTTAATGAGCGCCTTTCGGTCTACACGACCGAAGGGGATAAAGTGGCCTCGGTCGTATCGCCGCGTTTTAGCGTTTGCGGACAGGCCCGGTCGCCGGAAGAATTGAAGACGGTGAATGCGCCGGAAGCACAAGCAGGCTATTTGAAGCGGCAGAAAGAGCGGCTCTTTCAAAAAGTTCTGGCCCCGGAACTGGATAAGCTTTTGACTCAGTCGCCGGACCCATCACGCCTCCAGCTTTATGAAAGCCCCGTGATGGAAATGATCTTATCTGTGGGACGCTCAGCAAAACTGGACTCCGGGGATCGCTTAATTGTTATCAGTGACATGATCCAGAACTCGGAGTCAGCCCGTTTTTGCAGGACGCAAAATGACATGCCGCGATTTTCGGCCTTTAAGAAACGGCGCATTTACCGGGATCGCCTGAAACCGGGTTCACTGGCAGGCATTGAGGTGGAAGCCTTGATGTTGCTGCGCGAAGGTTATGGCCAGACGGGCTTGCAGTTTTGTGCGTCTGAAGAAGAATTGCGGGGCTTCTGGCGGGATTATTTTAACGATAACGGCGCTGTCGATCCGCAATTTATCCGCATTCGCGGCAGTTTCTCGGGGTAGATGCTATGAGCGCTTTTCAGCAAGAACAACAAAGCGCACCCAATCGCTTTGTGCAATGCGTTGTGACGGGGTTGTGTGTCTGGGTTTACCTGAATACAGCGCCCGCCATGATAGAAGGCGAAATTGTCTGGATACCGATGTTGGCTTTATGTCTTGCCGCTATCTTGGGTATTTCGCTATTTACCCACGGCTTAATGATGCTGGCGTATTTTTTCAGTTGGCTGTCGATCCATCAGGACACGGGGTTGGAAGGCACGGCGCGGTGGGGAGAGTTTAAAGATATCAAGCCCGAACTTTCGCCTAAACAGTCGGGTCCATTTTGGGGCATGTTGCTTGGAAAAAAACGAAGGCCTCTTTTTATAGATTATGCCTCCAATTCCATGACGGTCGCGCCTAGCGGATCAGGCAAAGGTATTTATACCGTTGTGGTAATGGGATTATCCATTCGTTTTGGCAAAGTCTTTAGCGACTTTAAGGGCGAACTGGTTTGTATTTTAAAAGCGGCATTGGAAAAACGCGGCGAGATCGTGCGCACGCTTAATCCATCGGGTTTGTGGGCGGACATCATTGGAGAAAGTGATAGCTACAATCCTATAGATATTATCGTGGATGATCTTTATCGCCGTGATGGTCTGCGCGATGTTGCCGATGATTTGCGGGAATATTCCGCCCAGATTTCCCCAGAACCTGCGGAACAGGATAGTGATGACTCCTATTGGCGCGAGGGTGGGCGGCGCATTATTTCGGATGTGACACTTTTAGAGGCAATGATTGAAGGCTATGACGCTAGCCTAGCCTCGGTAGCTTTATTGATAGAAGACCGCAAAGCGCTTGAACATAATTTGCGTTGGGTTGTCGGCGTTGATCTCAAAGGTCAGCCATTGAAAGATGGCGCGATGCCGATAGAGCAAGCCGGATGGGCGCAATATCACTCCGAGCAGGATATGGCGGAATTTGCGGCTCACGTAAGAGCGCGGGCCGGGAATTTATTGGCGCTCATGTGTGCCCCGGATAGCAAAACCTTTGACTCATTTATCGGCACGGCCCAGCAAGCTTTAGCGCCTTATGCGTTTGGCAGGCTGGCCCCTGCGATGCGGCGCTCTACTTTTCGCATGGACGATCTGAAAGACCCCAAGCAGATTACCAATCTCTTTATTGTGGCAGACAGTAGCAGGATGGAAACTTTTAAAAAATACATTGGCCTCATCCAATGGTGCGCCATGACTGCGATGAAACGCCATGACAATAAAAAACAGCCCGTGTACTTCATAAATGATGAGTGCACACAGTATAAGGTTTTTGGGTTGGAGGATTTACTTACCTGGGGAAGATCGTATTCCCTGCGTATCCATTTGATTTTCCAGAGTTTATCTGCTTTTGAAAAAACGTATGGGAAATCCGCACTTCAAACTTTGTATTCGGAAACGGAAGTTAAACAGTTTCTACCGGGGCAACGCTCTCCAAAAACCTTGGAGTTGATCTGTCAACTCTTGGGAAAAGAAAGCCTGATGAACGCCTCGATGAGCATGGATAAGCTGGAAGACGGGACCAATGCGCAGATGAATGAAAAAGGCCGCCCCCTGCTCACACCCGACGAAATACGCCGGATGTGGTGCGGGATTTTAATTGTGCGGCAATCTGCGCCGCTCCTGATTGAGCCAGTATCTTACGGCGCTGTGAAACCTTGGCGAAAGCAAGTGGGCATCAACCCGATGCACGGCAAGCCCTTCTTGCAAAAAGTAAAACTGAAGCTGAAAAATAAATAAGAGGAAATGAGCTATGAGTTTTCCAAAACTAAAACGCCTAAGTCTCATCGCCGTAACCTTGCGGTGTGTTGCAAGGCTGATCCGGCAATGGCCTTTGATCGTACTGGTCCTGTGCATTGTAATACCGCCCACTAGTCCGCATTTGCGGTGGGAATATAGCTACAAACGTTATGGCAGCACGCGCATTTATATTGATTGTCATTATTTGGGGCTGCGCGGCTTCGTTCGGTATGCCCGCACAGGCCGTTGCCCAATAATAATCTGGATTGACCATAAAGAATAATTTTAACCACCTTCAAAAGAGGACTGTAACCATGAGTAATGAACAAGAAAACACAGAAAACCAAGGCGGCAAAAAGCCGGATTATATCGCTTATAACGTTCAGGAAACTAAACAAGGCAAACCCGTATTTAACCGGGTCGGCGCGGCTTGGCAACACAAGGACGGTCAGGGCTATGAAATTCAACTGGATTCCATGCCTGTGAATGGCCGCGTCACATTGCGGGAGATGCGCGAGAAACAGATGCAAAGCTATCAGGGGCAAGAGCAATCTCAAAGCAACGGCCCGCAGCACATCCAAGAACAGGACCAATCGCATGAACAGGTGAAGGAAAATGGCCGCACACGATAAGGCGGGCACAGATATCATCTATTCATCACGGGAGGCACGGTTACGCCAAAACGTGCCTTCCCGTTTGCGAAATGCAGGCCATGTGCGTCCTAGCTTTGATAATGCGCGCGATCCTTTAATCAAGGCGCAACGCAAGGACCTTGAAAAAACGGAAGGCAAACGAAGGGAAGATGGCGGCGGATCAAAGATGGTCAAGCTGCATAAACCCTTTCCTGAGTTGCGCCCCAAACATGATCTCTCGCAGAGCAGGGAGACATTCAATAAAAACTGGCTCAGCGAACACAGGCGGGCACAGATGAAACAGTTTGAGGCACAAGAACAGGGCTTGGCGGCAGAAAAAACGCTGGGCCATGAGTCCGACCTTCCCAAACATGAGCGGGGCCGATGATAAACAGGGTTGATAATTTTTTTTGCATACAAAACATTTTATGGCTTGTTTGAATCAAAAATTACATGTATGTGTTCCCGTTTTGTTCTCCTAAAGAGGAAGAACATTGTTAAAGAAAGGACATATTAATGTACGATATCGACAATAATAATGACGGTGCGGCGCGCAGCTCACCTGATACCGAAAATCAAGATGATCAAGCTTTTCCCACTCTGGCACTTGATCCTGAAAAATATCGTCACGGTTTAGGGCGTATTGAAATTACCGACGAACAAGCCGAAGAGCTTTTACAAGTGCTTTGGAATATCATGCACGCCATGGTCAATATGGGCTGGGGTCTTGATACTATCCAGATGTTTTTACCGCTTGGCGCTGAAAACACTGGACAGGATTCTGGTAAAGATTCAAGATTAAAGGACAGCAAAAATGACTTTAACGAAACAGCCACACCCAAAAAGAAAGCATGAACTTATGGAACACACTGATAACGCCCTTAAAGATAACGCCCCTCAAGCGCTTTTATACTGCCGCGTATCGTCTAAAAAGCAAACCATGGACGGCTCAGGTCTGGACTCGCAGGAACATCGGTGCCGTCAATATGCGTCTCTTCATGGATATGAAATCGCGCATGTTTTTACCGATGACGTTTCCGGCGGCGGTGATTTTATGAAACGCTCCGGCATGGTGGCTTTGTTGCAGTTCCTGAAGAAAAACAAGAACACCCCTTATGTGGTGATCTTTGACGATCTCAAACGCTTCGCCCGCGATACCATGTTTCACCTCAAATTGCGGGCTGAATTTGCGCAATATAATGCGCGCATTGAATGTTTGAATTTCCGCTTTGAAGATACGCCTGAAGGCATGTTCATGGAAACCATCCATGCCGCACAAGGCCAGCTTGAACGCGAGCAAACAGGCAGGCAAACCCGCCAGAAAATGCGGGCGCGGTTGGAGCAAGGGTATTTTGTCTTTAATGCGCCCGTTGGGTATCGCTATGAGAAAACCAAAGAGCACGGCAAATTGCTGGTGCGCAATGAACCCCTTGCCTCCATTGTAACCGAGGCTTTAGAAGGCTTTGCCAGCGGGCGCTTTCAAACCCCTGTGGAGATTAAGCGTTTTCTTGAGACTTTTCCCGAGTTTCCCAAAAATACCGACGGTAAAGTCCTCCAACAGAAAGTGAGCGACATCCTGACCCGCCCGACTTACGCGGGCTATGTTGAGCATGAACGCTGGGGCATCGGCTTTCGTAAGGGTAAGCATGAAGGCTTGATCTCTTTAGAGAGCTTCCAATGCATTCAAGAACGCCTTAAAGGGCGCGCCAAAGTGCCCGCCCGCAAGAATATCAATCAAGACTTTCCCCTGCGGGGCTTCATTATATGTGATGACTGCAAGCGGCCTCTCACCTCCTGCTGGTCAAAAGGGAGAACTGCGCATCATCCCTACTATCTGTGCCAATGGAAGGGCTGTATCAGCTATGGCAAGTCCATCAGGCGGGGTGATTTGGAAGGTGCATTTGAGGAAATGCTACGTACGCTTAAACCCACACCGGAACTTTATGCGACAGCCAAGGCTATGTTCAAAGATATATGGGCGTTCCGTGTGGACTATCAGAAAAAGCGGGCAACCACACTCAAGACACAGACCATAGAAATCGAACGAAAAATTGACAAGTTGGTTGATCTGATTGTGGATGTAAACTCACCGAATATCAGAGCAAATTACGAGAAACGCCTGAACAATTTGGAACGGGATAAATTATTATTAGAGGAAAAAATCGCCAAATGCGGTCGCCCAATCAGGGACTATGACGAAACACTTAGAACCGCTATGGATTTCCTATCCAACCCCCTGATTTTATGGGGTTCTGAGCGTTTGGAGAACAAGCGGGCCGTGCTTAAACTGGTGTTTTCCGAGCCGTTATCATGGAAGCGAAATGAAGGACTTAGAACCGCCAAAACCACCCTTCCTTTCAGCATGTTAGGTGGCTTTGGCACCCTCAAAAATAAAATGGTGCCGAAGAGAGGACTCGAACCTCCACAGGATTGCTCCCACATGAACCTGAATCATGTAATTGGAATTTAAAGCAATATTTATTAACTATGGAAAACAAGCCTTCTGCGCCGCTAACGCTTTTATCTTAACGGATTATTGAGTTCCTTACCATTCTTATAATTCTGATTGTTCCTTCCACTCCTATTAAGTCAGCTACCATTTGGCTACCGTATGGCTACCATAAAAAAACATGCTTTGCTAAGGTCAGACCCCTTCCCCCTCCCCCCCGTGTGCGTTATTGTTTTAACAAGGTCAGGGGTTTTTAAAATCTTTTGGATTACCCTCTGAGGCAGATAGTAGCCTATTGCTCCATCTGAAAGGCACCTATGCTTTTAAAATTGTACTAAATAAGATATGTTTGTTACAATTTTGACACAATCAAAAAAATTACCCTTAATAGGCCATTTGCTTAATTAGGACGATTCCCTATGAATTTTAACGTTCATATCGAAAATCTCGGCTAATGTAAAAATGGAGGAGGACTAAAAATGAAAATGACCACAACGTTTGTTTTTATAATTTTTATATTCTCCGCAGGATGTCAAGGCAGCACCTCTCAGAATTTAATTAAAGATATAAAAGATTATGTTTATGCCCCTCCGACAGAAACTACCGCCTCTGACAATTTTACTTCTGAGGATGCAGATAGTGAAGGCTTGGAAACTTGCGAAACCGAAGAATGTTATGCTAAAGGGAGAGAATTTGGAAAGAATATTTTACGTACAATTTTAGGTATTGCTGCCGCTTATTCTGCCGGATCAACAAGAAATTCTTCTTCATATAACTACCAACCAAATACTCCGGGATATAATGGAAATTCAAATAAAATAGGAGGAACAACCTTTTATAATAATTCCAACGGGGTTTCCGGATCATCACAAAGAATTGGAGGAACAACCTTTTATAATAATTCCAACGGGGTTTCCGGATCATCACAAAGAATTGGAGGAACAACCTTTCATAATTTATCCAACGGGGTTTCCGGGTCATCACAAAGTATTGGAGGAACAACCTTTCATAATTTCTCAAATGGGGTTTCCGGGTCATCACAAAGTATTGGAGGAACAACCTTTCATAATTTATCCAACGGGGTTTCCGGGTCATCACAAAGTATTGGAGGAACAACCTTTCATAATTTCTCAAATGGGAAGAGTTGCTCCTCTCAAAATATTGGAAATTCAACGTTTACGAATTGCAATTGAATAATTTTTAAAACCCCATGCAAAACTCATTTTGAAGATATTTCCTGATGAAATTAATCTTCTCTTCAGTAAGGATTCCAGCAACAGGAATCTTTCATAATTCATGATCAAAATTTTAAGCCAAGACTGTCCATAGAAAATTTTCCAATCCCTTCTGGGATTGTTTGGTGCCATCCAAATGTTTGAGATTGATCATTGAGGGGTTTGACCGCATCAATATCTCCCGTTATTTTTGAAGATAAATCCGGTAACTATTCCCATCTTTCGATTTCATAGCATAGTTTCATTACCGAATAACGAATGGTCTAATTTTAAGAATAAATCACAAATACGCGGGATTCTACATCAGTGCTAAGTTAGATATTTGCGTCGTGTGGATTGGAAAGGCAATAGAGTTTATCATTAACCCCAATCGCTTAAGCTCGAATTGGTATTTAAGAACGCCGGAGTAATGATGGGCCGCTGATATATTTCAAATCTTGCTGGCAATAACTAAAAGTTCCTTTCAAAGAATATTAATTTTTTATTAACAAATAAAATTTCGCTATTAGGGGAGATGGAAGTTTAATGAATAAAATTCAGGTTATTGGGGTTAAATTTGGTTTTATCTTTATCATAATTTTTTGGATTCCTTTAGCGGGAGCAGCTGAGACACCAAGTGGTTCAATGGTAATTTGCGAAGCCCCAAGAGGGATAGCTTTTAAAACCGAACTCCATAAAAAAACAAAAGAATATGAAGATTATTATAAAGATACGCAACTTATTTTCAAATTACCCGATAAAAATTCCAATAAAATGGGGTTTTCGTTTACTAAGAATAATATTGGGGAATTTAAATGGGAAACCGCTATAGTGGTACTTAAAAAAGAAAATCTAATTTCTGCCGTAAAAGTTTATCCAAGTTCAATATGGACCTTTACCCTTTTCCCAAAATATCAAGTGGGTCATTTTTCCCGAAGTTTAGTTTTATTCGAACCCCAATCCTCTCTTTTTTACTCCAAATGTAAGTTTGATAATTAATTTTTTCCTTCGGGAAATTTTCTTAAAACTGGATGATTTTGGAGGAAAATGAAAAAGCCTTATTTCGTTTTTTACATTAAAGCTAAATAATCAAAATTCGTTCCGTTCAAAAAATTGGATTCAAGGACTTATTTGTATAATTTTTTTGGCCGGTAATGCGCCGTTTTAAAAACCTGCAAGGTAAAAATAATGAAACTATTTCTGGGTTATTATGAGGCGACTTTTTAAAATAATTATTCTTTATAACGTTTTTTGCAGCGGTTTTTCCATCCTATGCAGAAGATAGGAGAATAGTCCCTATTCCAATCAAAGATAAAGTCGGAAAACAAGTTGGTTTATTTAAAGAAAGCTCTTCACTTGTTATTGAAGTTAGCGATTATTCTAATGGGTGGAAGGGAATACGAAATTAGCGTTCGTAACGGCTTTCGCTATGCTAAATAAAATTTTTATTTAGAAGTTTAATTTCATTTTATTTATGGAGCTTGACGAATGTTCCCTCCAGATTGGAAAGATCCTTCCCAATATCCCGATCCCAAAAAAACCTCTGGCAAGCAATGGGCCTGGGAATTCTTACGCCGAAATCCTCAATATCAAAATAATTTCAACGAGGTAATAAATCTCCCTAAGAAAAGAGCAGGTAATTTTCTCCTTAACGACCCTGCATCGTACATTTGGAACCCCGAGAGAAAATATTTTAAGACCAAAAAAGAGTATGAAACTTTCGACAAATACATTGCAAGGCTTCAAAGAAGTGGATTAAAATTTAACCCTCCGATTCACAAAAAAAGATTTTATGCCGACAAGTGGGGGGTCAAACGAATGGTTTCGCCTGAGGAGGATGATTATAATATTGTCGAATTTTACAAATCTTTGTTGCCTGTGAGGTTAATGAAATCTCCAGATGACTTCGAGAATTTAATTAATGAAGGAATTGATCGGGAAGAAATTTATCCCAATGAAATTATTTTAGGAATTAATCTTGAAAGATCCGTTGAAAGTAATATTTGCGAAATTAAAAGAATCATCCAAGAAAAAAAAAATAAATTGGACCTGAGGAATAAAGTAATACGAAAAGAACGAAATTATTTTTCAAGATATCTTCGAATCTTGGACGCCAGAGCCTTGGGCATCTCTTATCAAAACATTGGAAAAATAATTTTCAAAAATGAGGACCCCGAAAATGCAAAGCGAAAAAGTGCTAATGGCTATCAAGCCGCTTCTAAGATAAGCCAATCCGGATACTTAAACCTCCTTTCCGTAACAAATTAGTCCCTGGATAACTATACACGGACAACAACTTTTTGCGATTCTATAATTAGAAAAGATACTAATTGGAGATCGTAAAAATGGACAAACCTCTAAAAATCGCAATCGTTCAATCCGGCAAACGGGCTTATGAAATTGAACGATCTGCCAACCTCCCTTACACAAAATTATCGCGTATCGTCAATGGAGTAGTTTCCCCTTCCATGGAGGAACGAAAACGAATTTCTAAAGTATTAAATATTGAAGAAGAACAATTATTCCCAAAAGCGCAAGAAAATAAAGGAATTTAAAGGGATGAATAATCATAATAAAACTGACGATTTCGAGGAAATTAAATCCGTAGCACATACTTTAAACCTACCTGGTTTTAGCGTTCGTATAACAAGAATTGACGGAATAAACCATGGAACTTTAAAAGTTGGAGGAATAACAGTTCCTATTGGGCCTATTGGAAATTTACTCAGCCAAACGAAAACTCGGAGAGCCATAATTAATTACAGTAAACATGTCCCCACTAAAGTTGACAGAATTACTTGGGAAAATTGTGTGAATAATATTGTTAAGCCTTCAAGCAAGATCTCAAAAAATTTGGAGTGAATTAATGATCCAATTAGCAACTCAAGAAATACCCGCTATTAGAGAATTAGCAAAGTATCCTAACTGGGTTTTGTACAACTTAAAAAAAATTCCTTTTCAAGCCAATGGAAAACCGGCTGACACGACCGACTCAAACACTTGGAGTGACGTTGATACGGCTATTCAAATGGCAGAGTCTCGCGAAATGGCAGGAGTAGGTTTCGTGTTCTCCAAGAACTTGTCTTACGTTGGAATAGATATTGATAAATGTATTGACGAAGGTGGAAAACTCTATCCGTGGGCAGACGAAATTGTTAAACATTTTGACTCGTTCACGGAATATTCAATGAGTAGGCGAGGTATTCATATTTACATAAATACTCAAAAGCCGATCAACCTTCCATGGAACCGAATAAAAATTGAAGGAAGTTCTGTGGAAATTTACAACAAAGATCGATATTTCGCCATGGTTTTCGAGGTATTTCCTGGTTGTTCAGAGGAGATTATTGACCGAACTAAAGAAGTTGAGGAATTTCTCGCAAAGTATGGCAAAGGGGAACGGGAAGTAGTAAAGCCTGAACCTGAGTCAGTTCAGGTCGATCTTTCTAGCGTACAATTCCCGGAGGAAAAATTTCAGGCTCTGCTCGAAAATGACTCCAAATTCAATTTAACATGGAGCCATAATCGACGCGACATAGCGGATCAATCATTAAGCTCATACGATCTGAGTCTCACGACGCAGGCGGCAAAAACCGGAGGATGGACGGACTCTGAGCTATGCGCCCTAATTCAGCGACATCGGGAAACCAATGGCGATTTCACAAAAGGAATTAGAAGGGATTACCTTGAGCGAACAATCGGCAAAGCCAGAGCGGCATTGGCGCGGCAAGTCGGACAAATTGAGCCACCGTTAACGGATTCTGGAAATGCCCAACGGCTTTTTGAACGGCACGGACAGGATATTCGATATTGTTATCCAGAAAAGACTTGGTACGTCTGGAACGGAAAAGTATGGGGGCGGGATGATTCCGGTCGGATCGTGGAGCTTACCAAAGAAACGGCCAGGGCCATTCACGGAGAGGCAGTTGATTTTACGGATAGCGATATTCAAAAAAAAATCAATAAATGGGCAATCTCCAGCCAATCGGAACGGGCAATTCGAGCAATGGAAAAGCTCGCTCGCTCCCTATGCCCTGTTTTGCCGGACCAGTTCGACACAAATTCAATGCTTTTGAATGTTCAAAACGGTGTGATTGATCTGCAAACAGGCCAACACATCCCCCATTCGCGGGATTTTCTAATGCGGAAAATGTCCGCGTTTACTTTCGATGCAACGGCAACGTCTCCACAATTTGATCGTTTCTTACAGTGGGCAACCCGTGGCGATACCGAGCTTGAAAGGTACCTAATGGCGATTCTTGGTTACTCAATGAGCGGGGATACGTCTCAGGAGAGCTTTTACATTCTTTTTGGTCCACCTGAATCTGGAAAAACGACAATCATTGAACTTATGAAGGAACTCTTGGCGGACTACGCCGGGACCGCAGAAGATCGTAGTTTTCTGTCTCAACGGTTTTCTTCGATGAGGGACGATTTAGCTTCCCTTGTTGGTAAGCGATTTGTGGCGGCGGTTGAACCGGAAAAAGGCAAGAGCTTCGACGGGCCAATGTTGAAACGAATCAGCGGCCGGGATACGGTTCGATGTGCTCAAAAATATGAGAAATCGTTCGAGTACCGACCGACCTACAAATTGTACATCGGCACGAACGAACTTCCGGACGTAGACGCATCGGATACTGGATTATGGAGACGACTCAAAGTGATTCCGTTTAATGCCCGGTTTGAGAAACGGGATAATTTTCTCCGGGAACGTATGCGGAAAACTGAAGCGGCGGGGATTCTTAACCGTTTGATTGCCGGGTGCCTTGACTGGACCAAAAATGGTTTAATCGAACCAGCAGCGGTCAAGCAGGCCATTGCTGTTTATCGGGACGATGCGGACCTACTAGCTGATTTTCTTTCAAATAATTGTTGCATTCCGGATAAACCACCAACTGGTCGAAAGGCTATTGAGTTCTTCACAACGCCTATCGGCGAATTTTCACGGAGGTTTAATAGCTGGCTGGAGGCGGCAAGGCATCCACCCCTCACAAGTCGGAAGATTTCCGCAATGATGCGAGGGAGGGAGAAGGGACCCTTTCAGGTAGTTTTGGCAAGGGGTAAGTCTTCAACAAAACCCACAAAGTGTTTTAGGTGGATTTGCTTGGGGTAACTTTAAGCGATCCATAGTTGTTTTATCTGTAACCGAGTAACCGAAAATTACCATTTTTAAGAAACCTTTCTATAGAGGGGGTAGTCTCCTAGAGGACTTCCTTAAAATCTGTGGTTTTCGGTTACTCAGTTACAAAAATTAGACAACCAATTTGGAATTAGAGGGCAGCTTATTGCTGCAACATTACACAAGGAAAAGAAAGTATAGCAAAATTAATGTGGAGACAATGTGACGACACAATATAAGAATCATGGAATAAGAAAACTTACAAAAATCGAAGAGCGGTTTGTCCTAGAGTATTCCATAACCGGGAACGCAACCCAAAGTTATTTGATGGCCAATCCGGGGAGTAAGGTTGAGAGTGCACGGACTTTGGGTTCACGTTTGCTTAGAAAAGTTCGAGTTCAGGTTGCTTTAAACGAAATTCAGGAGCAAGAGAACAAGGAATCCCTACAACAGGGTTACATTTCGCAATCCACCGAGCCAAAATCCCTCAAAACGCGTGACGGTCTTCTAAACCGCCTTGAAGGCGTCATTGAAAAGGCGGAAGAAGCAACCGATTCAAAGGGAACACCCACCGGATTGGGAACCGCCGTCAAAGGAATCTCCGAATACGCGCGTATCAAAGGCTATTCCGACCCAAAAGAAGAAGGAATGACAATGTACGCAAATTTCATCAACCGATTAATCGTATTCGTACAAAAAGAAAACCCACCGAGAGAATACAAACCAGCGATCGATTGGGAAAAAGGTTATGAAGATTGAGGGAAGACATTGGGTTGACGTAAATGAAGTTTCCAGAAGGCTAAGCATTCCGAAAAAGACCCTATACACGTGGGCAGAGCAGGGAATGATTCCGTCCTATAAAATTCATGGTCTACGAAGATTTAATATGAATGAAATAGAAAAATTCATGGAAAACCATAAATCCCTATCTCCCGAACATGAATCAAAGAAAATACTTTCCGAGGACCAACTCCGGTATAATAAAAGGGTTAGCGGCCAGAAGACGCGCCGGAATAGGAGGCAACATGTATCTTAAGCGTGGAATCTGGTATTGCAAGATCGCTCGTCACGGCAAAAGACCACTATGCAAATCGCTTGGACGGGACAAAAAATTAGCCAAAGTAATAGAGGCTAAGCTTCGTGCGGAAGTGCATGAAGGCAAGTTCTTTGACAAACGAGAAGGTGAGTATATTACCGTATCCCATTTGCTTGAAATTTACCGGGATCGACATGCCAAACCAAACAAAGGTGAGGTTTCGCAAAGTAACGACAAATTTCTTGGTCGATCAATTAATCGCATTATTGGAAAGCGATTCTTAAACGAGATATCTCCTACCATGCTTGAAGATTACATGGCAAAGCGCCGTGAAGAGGGGGTTGGGGACGTCACGATCCACCACGAGCTGTATCTCCTAAAGCACGCTTTCATATTAGCAAAGAATCGTTGGGACTTAGTTGATTGTAATCCGTTCGACAAGATTAAACTTCCAAAGGGGGACCGGAAACGGGTCCGTTACCTTAAACCGGAGGAAGAGAAGCAATTGCATGTTGCGTTGGAGGGAAAAGGCTGGCTGCGGTCGGTCGTTATACTTGCTAGGGAAACAGGGTTGCGTTTAAGCAATCTTTGTGAACTCGGGTGGGAGGATGTGGACTTATTTCAAAGCAGTATTGAGGTCCAGCGCACCAAAAATGGGAAACCAGTTTGGATTCCGCTTTCCGATGTAGCGCATGCCGAGTTGGTCAAGGTGCAAAAGGTTAGAAGATTGGGGACCAATAAAGTATTCGTCCGAGAAAACGGCAAGCAGTTGACGCGATACGTAGTCTATTGGTATTTCAAAGCCCTTTGTAAGGAAGCAAGAATCGAGGATTTTTGTTTCCATGATCTCCGCCATGACTTTTGCTCCCGTTTGGTACAAGCCGGGCAACCATTAAATGTTGTCGGTGAATTGGCAGGTCATTCAGATTTAAGCTCAACACAAAGATATGCTCATCTCAGTCCAAAGACCAAACGAATGGCTATTGATTCGCTAAATGGCTACCCTATGGCTACCAGTCAAAAAGAGAAAGGTTGTGGTTAGCTCCGCAACTCCTTGATATGACTGGTGCCGAAGAGAGGACTCGAACCTCCACAGGATTGCTCCCACATGAACCTGAATCATGCGCGTCTACCAATTCCGCCACTTCGGCAAAAACAATTTCTTAATAAATTTATAAAAATCTATAGGGAAGTTTTCAAAATTTGTGAAACGGTATGAAGTTTAGACAATTTAGACCAGTTTTGAAAAATAATCTATAATTTCTCAGATGGTAATTAATATTTTCCGCTTTTTCAACCACTTAAAAATTTCCTGAACTACTTCCCAATTCAAGAGGCGCTAAACTCTAAAACATTTTTATCCATTCATTTCATGCTAAAGATTGACGACCCTAATCTAAAAAAATTAAAACCGTTGCCTAGTAAAAATCGCGGAAAATTTTTCGAATTAAATGGGACCTGGAGGACCATCAGTTTAATACGCCTTAACTCCGCTCCAAACCTTTAACATTGACTCTTTTATCTTATAATTATTTTTATATTAGAGGGTCTTCTTTTTAAGTAAAAGCGAGTTATTTCGCCTTAAATTAACGCCATACATGGACCAGTTTACGCTAATGGCAAAACCATTTTTGATTAATTTAAATTCTGGTTCCGCCTGGATCTCCCGGCGCCAGACCTGGTTATAATTCCACGAACTACCGTCATGCCCAGTAATGTTAATGCCATCCGCAGTTATCAAAGTATCTTTTGTTAACACACTTATTCTTAAAATCTTATTTGAACGATTGCCTTCCTCCTGATTTTCATCTGTATTGGCCTTCGCAGGAGTAAGAAGTACGTCAAAAAAGCTAAAATTAAAATTCCTGCGAGAGTAAAAATAAAAAGAATCAATTTGTGTCCGAATGGAATAACCCTTATCCATTCTTTTTATCGATAAAATGAGTCGAAACGGTGTCTGCGTAACATTGTCGTAAACGATGTACTCTTCTTTAAGCAGAACAAGCTCTGATTTCGAATCGTATTCTTCCCGAGCTGATATTTTCTTGAATCCAACCCCTGTTTTTTTAGATATATTTTTTATTTCTTTAGTTTCCCTTAACAGATCTCTAATGCTCCGAGCTACCATAAATGGATTGTGTCCATTGGAGTAACAAGATTGTTTAAATTTAGGTAGGTACTCATAGACCAAAAAATACTTTGGAAACCCAAATTCAAAAAATGAAATTTTACTTACATTTTGAGATTTTATTGAAGGATCTTTTAAAAACAGATTATATCTCCGGGATTTAGAAAGCAAAAAAGAATCCAGGTAAGAGGAATTTTCGGAGCTTAATGTTGCCGGTTTCAGGGCAAAAGGATCCAGTATAAAATAACAAGGATACGGTTTTGTTTCTTTAGTCAAGTGTTCTCCACTTTTTTTACTCAGGGCAAAATCGATTCTCCTTCTTGAAGAAGGATAAAAATCCAGAAAATAAACGCGTTCATAATATTCCTCTGGCGTTAAATTAAGTTGGGTCATTATTTTATTTAAAAGAATTTTGGAATTTTTATAAGAACCCGAACTGTTTGAATTAACATTGTTCGCAGTTTCCAGCTTTTTATCGAAATGATTTAAATATTTAAAAGTAACCCTGTAATTGAATAACGCGTAAAATCCGTACAAAAAGACAAAACCCGCTACAAGCCCTACTCTTAAACTCCTTTGCGAAAAAAACCTGTATAGCGTGAAAAAAAACATCGCGACAATAAAAGTCTTTGGCAAATCAAAAATATAGTTATACCAGAAGTGCTTTGAATGAGGGTCGATCAAGTCGTAAATTAATGCGGGAATATAAAATAAAACAAGGACTATTATTTCCTTACTAAAATCTTCGGTTTTCTGTTTTCTTGATCTTATCTGGACATAAATTAATAATGAGAAAAAAGCTATAGAAAATCCAACCCGGTTAAAAGCCCTGATATCTTCAGAGACCCTTGCAAGAAAATCGAAAGGATAAAAAAGAAAAATTCGTGAAATGGTATTTTGAACGGTAATGATTTTTATGGTTTTTTCAACGAAAGCGAAAGGATCTATTTTGTAGCTTTCAATACTGTCAAAAACTTCAATACCTGATTTTTCCGGTATAAACGTCTGAGATTTATGAAAGGAGTAAGGCAGAAAACATATAAAAGCAATAATTAGACTCGCCAGAACTGTTCTAATCGGGATTTTAATTTTAAAAAATAAGGCTAGTATAATTAGAATTACTAAATAAATTGAAATTTGATAATGAAGCTGAACCCCTAAAGACAGAATTAAAACCAGTACCGGAAGAATTTTTGCGTTTCTTTTTATTAAAAATTCGAATAAAAAACCTACAAATAATATTAGAAAAATACAAAGAAAAGATGCGTTTGTTGGAAAGTGGATGGAACTGATATGTGAAAGATTGATTGAAAAAATTGCGGTCGTTATGAAGGCGAAATAAAAATTAAAATATCTGGCCGATATAAAAAAAACCAAAATCAACGAAGAAATATTTAGGAAGAAGTTATAATTGAATAAAGCTTCGTAAGTCGGTTGGATCCACAAGGGTGGAAGCAAAAAGAAATATAGAAATGGGCCTGGCAACCTTCCTCCGTTTGACAGATCAGGCCCGGCCAGGGGAATGTAATCTCCCAAAAGGAGACTGAAAGTTCTATCGAAATCCCTTGCGATCCAAACATTGATCAGAGCTGAATCTAAAACCTTCCAACGCAGGAAAACTCCGAGAGACATCGAAAGAATCAAAACGATTACTGATAAAAATCGTGTTCTTTGGTGGATCCAATAATAATTAATATTTTGAAATAGTCTATTCAACAAAATTAAAAACTCATAAAAACAATAACCGCTAAAAACTTATTACGATCAATACCGAATACTCCCATAGGGATATAAAAACTTCACATTGCCATCATAATACAGTGGAAAGAAAATAAAAGAAGTTTGTTACGTCTTTTTGTGGATTGATTGGGTGGTTTTGAATGGAATGCTTGGATGGATGAATCGTTAAAAAAATATTTTGGTAATGAACAGATATTTAATCCTTTGGGCGCTCTAAAGTATTCCCAAAGGATTAAATAATCACAGCCTATCAACAACCTGACTTATCGCCTCCTCCGTTATCTAAGAAATCGGCCAATACAGAAACCTGTTGCGCTTCATTGTTATCCTCGACAACTTTAATAAACTCTTCTACCGTTAGATCGGGTAAAGCTCTAAGAATTCGGTCATTGTCATCATCGTCTTTTATATCAAATCTTTCCTGAACCTCCGATAATACTTGATTCTTTATCAACCCAAACAGGTTTGGCGGCACTTTTATTTCGCCCTCTAAAACTTCTTCAATAAATTCTTGTAATGGAGTTTCTGAAGCTTCGCTGCTCGAAACTGTTGTGGTGCGGTTTACCTTTGAAAGGGTACCTCCATTGGTAATTACTGGACCATTTTGATTCACGTTATTACCGGTTAAAGTCACATTACCGCCTTGTGTTTCGATAAAGCTGTTTGAACTTAAAATAAAATTCCCGCCATCGGTTTGATCTGAATCGGCAACAGCCGTGAAGGTTCTAGCAAATCCAGAAACATGAGCTACTATGCTTGAACCGGAATTAAAACCAATATTTTCTTTTGCCGCTAATGAAAAATTATTATGGAAAACAATATTAGCGCCGGTGCCAGATATATCGTCACCCGATACAAAGTTAGTTTTTTTATGTCCTAAATCAACGTCGCCAAATGTAATGGAACCCGCATTGAGACTTCCAACATTTAATGTTTTTCCTCGTAATGAAATAATTTCATTTTGAGTGAGAACAATATTACATCCTGTTGTCGCTATACATATTGTTCTCCCAGCGGTAAAAGGAGATAAAGTAATCGATCCACCGCTCGGACCGCTTATAAAAGAAAAAGTCCCCGTAACGATGGAGGATGGAATCCCAAATATATTGCCGCCCGAACCCGTAAACCCGTTTAGCAAATCTATACTATCTGCCGTTACCGAAGCGTTGCCTCCGGCTGTTGCGACGCTAATGAGGGGATCTTGCAGGTATTCGCCAGAAGCTACGCTTGCTGTAAATTTTCCGCCTCCTGTTTTTACGTCGCCCGTGAGGTGCATGGTTGAGCCGCTGTTGGTAGTCCCCGTAACCGATAAACTTACGGCTCCGCCTTTAGACATAATAGGTCCAACGAAAACACCTGTGGAACCAGTAATACCAATCGTCCCACCTCTAGAATTTATTTTTCTTAAGGCGCTGACCGACGACCCTGTAGATGATAAATCAATATTACCGCCATTGGAATCAAGTCTACCCATAGTTAAGGTAGATCCAGCTTTGAAGGTAATCGCGCCACCTTGTGTTTGAATTAAATCGTTTGTGTCACTAAAAGTTATTGTGCCAGTCTTAGTCTCAAATCTTACGGAATGACCCGCCACTTGTTTAAGATTCAAAATATTATCGCTTAAATTTTGGATCGTTATATTATCAGTAGCCTCTAAAATTATATTCGTCGACGAACTCAAACCTTCTAAAAATTCTTCTCCAATACTGCTACTACCCCCGTTTGGGTTTTCAAAAAGTATACCTCCATTTGTACTAAAGGAAGATTCGTCGCTATTACTAAGAGCCGCTCCATCTACAATGTCAAGAAATTGTGGATCCAGAAGTAACGTACCCGTCTGACCATTGGCGGCTGTCGTTAAAACATCGCCATTGAAATCCAAAAATTGTTTACCGGAAACTTCCACAAAGCCGCCGTCGCCCGAGTTCGCGCCACCCTTAGCTTCGATAGCCCCAAAAAACCGGGTGGTGTCGTCGGCCCAATAGATAACTCTACCGCCATTGCCATTGGTAATCGCGTTGGCTTTTACCGTGGTGTCGGAACCGCCAAAAGTAACCGAAGCGTTTTGTACCGATCCTTTACCTTGAAAGTCGCCTCCTATTAAAACTTCGCCGCCGCCCTGGTCTCCGGAAACATCCACCATTGCCGTGCCAAACTGCCCTACTTTATCTCCAAGCACATGAACGATACCGCCAGTTTCTCCCGAGTCGGTTCCCGAAGCGTCTAAAGTTCCTTCGTTGGTCGCTGTTCCATTCGATCCCGCTTCCAAATAGATCGCGCCGTTTCTTTTTGAAACCGATTGCGCTCGAATAATTCCCGAGTTATTGACAACAGATCGAATCATCTTTTGCGCCGTATGCGCGGTTAATAACACCTTGCCGCCATCGGCTTGAATGGTTCCGGAATTGAAAGCGCCATTCTCAATAGTGTCTCCGTCTTTATCGACGAATGAACCGTCAACCGGTTGCGTGATCGCAAAGCTGATCAAACCGTCGCCGGAAAAATCCATGGTCGCCGCTTTACCCGAACCTAAAGCAATCGACCCTAAATTAGCCATCAACATGCCGCGATTTTCAGCGCGCGGTCCCAACAATCCAATATAACCCGAAGCGTTGATTTGACCTTCGTTAATGACCGAAGCTAAGGACTTAGAAGGATCTTGCGTAAAACGATAATTACGATTCAAAAAATCTTGATTAGAAATTTGCAACGAGGTAGCCATCAAACTACCGACATTGATGGTCGAGTTGGGACCAAAAAACACGCCCGAGGCGTTGGTAATAAAGATTTGCCCATTGGCGTTGAGCTTTCCTAAAATCGCCGTCGGGTCTTGTCCTACCACTCTATTTAACGCAACCGAATTGGAACCCGGTTGATTGAATTGCACCGTTTCGGACTGACCAATATCAAATCCCTGCCAATTGGTGATCATCTGATTCGACGATTGATTGATCACCATGTTCTGGTTATTCGGCTGTTGGATATTTCCGTTCCCTGCCACAATCTGACCGTCTTGCGGTAGCGCAAATAGTAAAGCCGGAAAATAACCCATTAAAAAAACCAGAAACCCTATCCAAAAAGGAACCAAATAAGTCGGCAATGGTTTGGAGAATTTAGAATCGTTTTTAATGTTCATGGTCAAAAGCCCAAATATTTAAGATTTTTATTATTTAACAACCTGATTTCCCGGCTCCGTTTTCTAAGAAATCACCCAATACAGAAACCTGTTGCGCTTGCTCGTTATCCTCAATAATCCCTAAAAACTCTTCCGCAGATAAATTAGGAATCGCTCCAAGAATACCTAAATTTTCATCATCCAATATAATATCGCCAAAGATAGGGTCAAAAGGATCAAATCCAAAATCAGCTAATCCAAACGGATCGCCAAACGGAAATAATAGCTCTTCTTCAAGCAAGAATGTATCTTCAAGAAATTCCTCGAAAAAAAGCTCTTCGAAAAAGAGCTCTTCAAGTAATTCTTCCTGACTCACGAATGTTGTTGGAAGCTCCGTTATGGTTAGAGCGCCCCCATTCGTATTTATCTGTCCAAAAACGTCTACGAAATTACCGGTTAAATCAACATTACCGCCTAGAGTCGTGATTGAACTATCGGAACTCAGCGTAAAAACTCCGCCATTAAGTCCGTCCGAGTCGGCAGTAGCAGTAAACGTATTATTAAATCCCGAAATATGAGCTTCGAAACTTGATCCAAATATAATACTAATATCCTCTCCAGCCGTAAGACTAATATCATCATGGAAAACAATTTTAGCTTCATCGACGATTATACTTTCGCCGGAAATAAAATTTGCCGCTTTATGTCCTAAATCGACGTCGCCAATTTCTATATTTCCAGCAAGGAAGCTTCCAACATTCAAAACGCTACCTCGTAATGAAGAAATTTCATTTTGAGAGATTTCGATATCGCATACCGTTGTCGCAATACAAATTGTTTTGCCAATTGTAAATGGTTCAATAAATATCTCCCCAGAACTCGGACCATTAATAAAAGAAAACGTATCCGTTATTATGGAGGATGGAATTCCGAATATATTTTCGCCGCTAGAACTAAAATCATTTAAAAAGTTAAAACCATCCGCTATCAAAATAGCGTTGCCGCCTAATGTGCTCACAATATTGTTTGAACGTTGGGTATAAATACTATCGCCAGCGTTGGCAAAAAAATCACCGCCCCCAGTTGTAATGTCTCCAACAACGCTTATCCCAAAACCCACCAAATTTATATCGCCTACATTAGAATCCAGAGATCCAATAGACATGCTACTTCCCGACGCCAAACTAATAGCGCCACCCCCCGACCTAATACTCATTTGCGCGCTAAGATTTGTTCCCGCGCTCAAACTTATATCGCCGCCATTGGAATCGAGTTTCCCCATTGTCAAAGTGGTACCAGCAGAAAAAACTATGTCTCCTCCTCGGGTACGAATCTGATCGTTGATGTCGTCAAAGGATATGGACCCATTGGTCGCTGTAAATCTTACAGAATTACCTAAAGTTTCTTTAAGATCCAAATCATTATCGCTTAAATCCTGAAAGGTAATATTACCGTCCGCAATTATATCAATGTTTGTGCCACTAACTAACCCTTCAAGATCCTCCTCGGCAATCGTTGAATCTGCATCAGTTTCCTCAACTGAAAGAAACCCGCTAGAAATATCTGCCGAACCAGAAGTCCCATTCACAATATCGATATTCCCTGGATCCAAGAGTAAGGTACCGGTTTTGCCATTAGCCGCAGTCGTTATAACATCGCCGTTGAAGTCCAAAAATTGTTTACCCGATACTTCCACAAACCCGCCATCGCCGGAGTTGGCGCCGCCCTTGGCTTCAATCGCGCCATAAAATCGGGTGGTGTCGTCCGCCCAATAAATGACTCTACCGCCATCGCCATCATTGATCGCGTTGGCCTTAACCACTGTGTTAGAACCGCCAAAAGTAACTAATGCGTTTTGTACCGTTCCTTTACCTTGATAATCGCCGCCAATTAAAACTTCGCCGCCGCCCTGGTCGCCAGATACATCGACTATTGCTTTGCCAAATTGACCTACCTTATGACCTAAGATACGAACGCTACCGCCAGTTTCTCCCGAGTCCACTCCTGAAGCGTCTAAGGTTCCTTCGTTAGTTGCAGTGCCATTGGTTCCCGCTTCTAAATAGACCGCGCCGTTTCTTTTAGAAACTGATTGCGCTCGAATGATTCCCGAGTTGTTAACAACAGATCGAACCATCTTTTGCGCCGTATGCGCGGTCAACAAAACTTTTCCGCCATCGGCTTGGATGGTTCCCGAATTGAATGCGCCGTTTTCGATGGTTTCTCCATCCTTATCGACGAACGAACCGTCCACAGGTTGTGTAATCGCAAAGTTGATCAAGCCGTCGCCAGAAAAATCCATCGTCGCCGCTTTACCCGAACCCAAAGCGATCGATCCTAAATTAGCCATCAACATGCCGCGATTTTCGGCGCGCGGTCCCAATAATCCGATATAACCCGAAGCGTTGATTTGCCCTTCGTTAATGACCGAAGCCAAAGACTTGGAAGGATCTTGAGAAAATCGATAATTACGATTTAAAAAATCTTGATCGGAAATTTGCAATGACGTTGCCATCAAACTAGCGACATTAATGACTGAATTCGGACCAAAAAATACTCCCGAAGAATTAGTTATAAAAATCTGTCCGTTGGCGTTGAGCTTTCCCAGAATCGCCGTCGGGTCTTGTCCTATCACTCTATTTAACGCAACCGAATTGGAACCCGGTTGGTTGAATTGCACGGTTTCGGATTGACCAATATCAAACCCCTGCCAATTGGTGATCATCTGATTCGACGATTGATTGATCACCATATTCTGGTTATTCGGTTGTTGGATGTTCCCGTTTCCCGCCACAATCTGGCCGTCTTGCGGCAACGCAAACAGCAAAGCGGGAAAATAACCCATTAAAAAAACCAAAAACCCTATACAAAATAATGGCGCCGGTTTAATCAATTTAAGGATATCTCTAGTATTTCGAAATTTTAACTTGCGGCAACTCGCTCGCCCTTTATTTACAAGGGCGGCTTGCGGCCAACACCCATTTTTAGAGGTCCCTTTAAAATTGTTTTTTCTATTAATCTTCAAAAGCCTAATCAAAATAAATTGTTATAAATAATATATTAAGGAAATCTCTAATAATTCGATATGTTTACTTGCCGCAACTCGCAAGCCCTTATTTCATAATGGCTGTTCGTGGTCAAAAACAATTATTAAAGGTCCCCTTAAGGAGAACATCCCAGTGATTGCGCAACAAAAGGCACATTAACTGGGGTATTAAATGCTACGGCTATATCCGGTCCCGCTACGCTGACGAAATCGGCCACAATGGAGGAATCTCCTCCAGCATTTGGCGTACTACTATCAGCGCCACCAGATTGACTCCCTGGACCGGAATCCTGTGAAGTGGAATCGCCTGAAGAAGAGTCGCCGCTGTCAGAACTGCTCGAGTCTCCAGAACTACTTGAACTTGAATCGGAGCTGTCTTGATCCGACGACTGTGAACTCGATTGCTGACTTGATCCTGAATCTTGTTTAAACATAGAAGATGGCAAACTGGTCCCGATCCGCCCAAGAACAACGGTGCTTATGGAATTAAAATTACTATTGGACATCGTTTGCGGAACGGATGGAGCCTGCCCTTGGGGTATGGTACTCACGCTATTAGCTCCCACTAATTGACTGCCCGCAACATTGGGATCGACATTGGAAGCGGCCATAGCTCCCGTCTTGTTGGCGACTATTGTTTTTGTCGCCGAAGAGCTGACAAAACCAAAGGTTCCTCGGGACGATAAGTTCGCCGTTGGCGAAACGATCTTAAAGTTCGACTTTTCATTTTTTTGACTTTTGTTGATGATGTACATGGAGAGACCGCTTGCCACTTTTATCAATCCCTGTCGGAGTTTCTTTTCCTTGTTAAACTTATAGGAACCTATCGACATTTTGGAATTAGGCCCCAAAGCCAAAAGACTATTGTCCTTAAATTTTATCTTTAACCGACTTCCCCGTTTGGTGCGAAATTCATCAGACGCATAAACTTCTTGTTTAAATTTAGCGGCTGACCAATTACCGGAATCTAAAGAAACTGTTTTTATCGACAATTTACCGGGAGTGGATTTTGCAACGGGTTCCGAAGCGCCACCCTCTTTCATTTGTACTGTTCCAATAATTCCTATGATTGTTCCTACGGGTTTTTCATCTTCAGCGGCAACAGGCGACCCAAAAAGGGTAATAACCGATACAAAAATTGCCGACCAAAAAATACTGCGACTAAAAGCTGGATACGAAAAATTCAAAGAACCTGCCATTTTTCTTCCTCTTTTTTAAGAGTAATATCTAATATGAATATTTATTTAACTAAATTATTGTAAATTTACACAAAAAAATCAAACTTATTCTTCACGATTAAATCGCTTTTAATAGATTTCCTTACAATAACTATACCATTATGGGTTTCAGCAAAAAGCGCAAATAAAGAAATGCCTTGAAAAAGACCCTTTCAATATGCTAATTTCTCCCTCTTTATCTTTATTTTATAGTGGGTTCCGGGTTTGTAAGGATTTTACACCTGTTTCCTAATGGGACGTTTGGCATTTTTACCTCGAAATTGAATGGTTGACCAAAAAAACCCAGACTGGCGGATTGTCATCACGGGTGTTGGGCTGACCTCCCCTAATGGCAATAATCTCGTCGAATTCCGTGAGAATTTGCTCCAGGGAAAATCGGGTATCGAAAAAATAAATATCCGCTACATGGGAGACGTTTTAGCGGGAGTTTGCAATTTCGACGAATTCAAATACCAAAAAAAGAAAGAACGCAGGAGAGGAACCCGAGCGGGCTCCGTTGGCATTTATTGCGCCCATGAGGCCATTGCCGATTCTGGAATAGATTTGGAGTCAACCGATAAATCCAGAATAGGTATTTATTGCGGCGTTACAGAACATGGCAATGTCGAAACGGAAAACGAAGTTTTCAACATCAGCCAATACGATTACGACGTAAAGTACTGGTCGCATCATCACAACCCAAGAACGGTAGCCAATAACCCTGCGGGAGAAATATCGCTCAATTTAAAAATTACCGGCCCCCATTATTCGATTGGCGCGGCTTGCGCGGCTGGAAATTTAGGAGTGATTCAGGGATGCCAAATGTTAAGGCTGAAAGAAGTGGATATGGCTTTAGCGGGAGGAATTTCTGAAAGTATCCATACATTCGGGATTTTTGCCAGTTTTAAAAGTCAAGGCGCTTTAGCCTGGCATGAAGATCCAGAAAAAGCGAGTCGTCCTTTTGACTTAGGCCGAAATGGCATCGTTTGTTCCGAGGGCGGCTGTTTATATACATTAGAAAGGTTATCCGACGCCCAAAAAAGAGGAGCCAAAATTTACGGAGAAATTGTCGGGTACGGCGTTAATTCAGACGCTGTTGACTTTGTTTTGCCCCAACCGAAAGGCCAAACCGATTGCTTAAAAATGGCCTTAGAAAAAGCGGGATTGGAAGCGGAAGACATAGATATTGTAAATACTCACGCAACTTCAACTCCACAGGGCGATATACAAGAATGCGTTGCCATTCGCAACGTTTTTGGCGGTAAAAAAAATGTTTGGGTTAATAACACAAAAAGTTACATAGGACACGCAATGGGCGCCGCTGGAGCGCTGGAATTGGCGGGAAATTTACCGGCATTTGACGATAAAATCGTCCATCCCACCATTAATATAGATGAATTGGACCCAGAATGCGCTTTAGACAACCTGGTAGTTAATCAACCAAAACCGGTTGACCAGGTGAATTACATATTAAATAACTCATTTGGCATGCTTGGCATCAATTCCGCTTTAATAGTTAAACGGTTTGAAATATAATAAGCGGTAGACTTGAGCAAGGAATTATTAGAGGAGCTTTATAAATGACGAGAGACGACGTTAGAAATGCGGTCATTGGGATTTTGACCGATATTGCGCCGGACGAAGATTTTGATGGATTGAAAGACGAAGAAAAGTTACGAGATCAGTTTGATTTGGATTCAATGGATTTTCTAGACATCGTGATGGAATTGAGGAAGCGTTATAACATTGAGGTTCCGGAATCCGATTACGAAAACCTCGTAACCATGACAAGCTGTATTGATTACTTACAACCTCTTTTAAAAAACCAACAAATGGCTAGTTAAAAAAGGGCAACTCTTTGGCTGTTCTTTCCCCCTTTTAGAACAGCCTCGACACAAAATAAAATACCTAGCCGGTTCCTTTGCTCCCGCCTCCCAGAATTCTTACTGAAAGCCCAAACTAAATTATGAAATACGACGCCATTATTCTAGGCGCGGGATTATCCGGATTAGCGGCTGGAATTCGATTAGCCTGTTACGATAAAAAAGTCTGTATCGTAGAAAAACATGTCGAGATTGGCGGGTTAAATTCCTTCTATCAAATGGAAAATCGATGGTTCGATGTCGGTCTCCACGCCATGACAAATTACACTCCTAAAGGCGTTCGTTCCTCGCCGTTAGGAAAGCTCTTAAAACAGCTCCGGTTTAAGCACGAAGATTTTCAACTTTGCCAGCAAAAAGAATCGGAAATCAGTTTCCCAGGGGTTTCCTTAAGATTTTCAAACGACTTTGAACTTCTAAGGCAAGAAATATCAGAAAAATTCCCTAGGCAAATCGACGGTTTTGACCGATTAACCAAACAAATTCAAGAACACGACGATTTATCGCTTAAAAGCGGTTTCCTTTCCTCCCGATCCGTTTTAGCGGAGTACCTTACGGAACCAAAGCTTGCGGAAATGCTATTTTGTCCCCTCATGTTTTATGGAAATCCGCAGGCCGACGACATGGATTTCACTCAATTCACCATCATGTTCAAAGCAATTTTTCTTGAGGGCTTCGCCAAACCTTTAGGAGGTATGCGCCACATCCTAAAACTATTGGCGGACAAATATAAAGGTTACGGAGGCGAACTGAGACTGGGCAGAGCCGTAAAAACCATAAACATAACAAGCGAAGAAGTCCAATCGGTAACATTGGCTAAAGGCGAAGAGTTGCAAGCGGAAATCGTAATTTCTTCCATTGGGTATGCCGAAACCATGCGCCTTTGCGCTCCCGAAAAGTTTCCGGAGGATACGCTAAAAGACGGTGAAATTTCTTTCGTCGAATCTCAATATGTAGTGGATGTGCAACCGTCCGAAATCGGGTACGATAAAAGTATCGTATTTTTCAATACAAAAGACGATTTTAGTTATCGCAAACCTAAAGAAATGGTAGATTTGGATTCTGGAATCGTGTGCTGCGCCAATAACTTTGATTACCCAGAGAAACAAGAAGGACTGATTCGATTCACTTTTTTAGCTAATCCAGACTTGTGGTTTGGACTTGCTCGATCGGAATATAAGGAAGCAAAATCTTATTGGCAGCAAAAAACTTTGGAAACGATCGTCGGTTTTTTGCCCGATTTCCGCGATTCTGTGGTATTTTTAGATACTTTCACCCCCAAAACTATTAAAAAATTTACGGGACACGTCAATGGAGCCGTTTATGGATCGCCTGTTAAAATCCGAGACGGAAAAACGCCCGTTAAGAATTTATTTATTTGTGGCACTGACCAGGGTTTTTTAGGTATTATTGGAGCGACCTTAAGCGGCGTCACCGTTGCGAATATTTACGGACTTAAAGCATCTTATTAAAGAACGCTTTTGATTTACCTAAAAATGAACGACCTCGCCGCAGGCGGACGGGCAGCGTATACGCCGCTCCTATATATAGTGTTATTTTAAAATACGCGTCAAGCCACGGGGGCAATAAACCCACTTGTGGGATTAAAAATCTACTGTTGGAAAAATTATGGCAAGGAATTGGTTAAAAGGAGCAAAAACTCGATACGATAGCGTCGTGATAGGCAGCGGCCTGGCGGGAATGACAGCCGCTAACATGCTGGCTAAAGCCGGCCATTCTGTTTTGTTAGTGGAACAACATTACAATTTTGGCGGACTAGCCACCTGGTTCAAACGCAAAGGCGGGCACATCCTGGATATTTCTCTTCACGGGTTTCCAATTGGCATGATTAAAACCTGTCGGAAATATTGGAGTAAAGAAATCGCCGATTCTATCGTTAGACTTAAAGGAGTCCGCTTCGACAATCCTCAATTCTCCTTTTCCACAACCTTTGACAAAATTGATTTTACCAACATCATGCGGGAACGATTTGGCGTACTGAAAGAAGTGGTCGACGATTTTTTTGTAACGGCCCGGGAAATGAATTTCTACGACAACCTCTCCATGACCACTCGGGATTTATTTGAAAAGTTTTTTCCAGGTAGAACCGATATCCATCGGCTTTTAATGGAACCTATTACCTATGCGAATGGTTCGACTCTAGACGATCCGGCAGTCACCTACGGAATCGTCTTTTCCAATTTCATGGACAAGGGGGTTTATACCTTTAAGGGCGGTACCGATGCCCTGGTCAAAAAGATGAAGAAAGAAATGAAAAAAAATGGCGTCGATATCCGAAACCATTGCCTGGTGGAAAAAATTTTAGTCGAAGACAAGAAAACAAGAGGAGTTCGCGTCAATGGCCGCGATATTGAATCCGACGTCGTGCTGTCCAATTCAAGCTTACCCGCCACCATTCACAAATTAACCGGCGACGAACATTTCTCTCCCGAATTTATAGCGGAAGCGCGAAAAGTAAGAATGAACAACAGCAGTTGCCAAGTTTACATGGGAATAAAAAAGGGCGAGAAGATCGATTATTCTGGCGACTTGCTTTTCACTTCGGTAACCGACGAATTTAGCGCAAAAGCCTTATGCGACAAAAATGTTACCAGTAGGACATTTTCATTTTATTATCCGGAAATCAGACCGGGTTCCGATCAATACTCTATTGTTTCTTCTACAAACGCTAACTTTGAAGACTGGGCTAATTTATCCGAGGAAGAATATCTTGTAGAAAAAGATAAACTGATTGAATCCACCTTAACCGCGCTTGAAAAATACGTTCCCGATATTCGAAAAAAAATCGATCATGTAGAGGCTTCAACCCCGAAAACGTTTAAGCGTTACACCATGCATACGCGCGGATCTTCGTTCGGCACTAAATTTGAGGGACTCAAAATTAGTAAAGAATTGCCCGAGCAAATTGCCGGGTTATTTCACGCGGGATCGGTTGGCATTATTATGTCGGGGTGGCTAGGAGCCGCGAATTATGGAGTTATCGTTTCAAATGAAGTGGATCGTTTTCTTCGGAAAATTAAATCCGAAAGATTAGAAACGGCAACCGTTTAAACAATATTCTCTAAGCGTCATCCTTAGCCTTGCGTTAAAGGTTCTCGTTTGGAACGGAACATTTTTCCCTCCCTTAAATTATCCATATGCAATTTGATTTTTCCGAACAAACCGCTATTGTAACCGGCGGAACCCGAGGCATCGGTAGAAGTATTTCAGAAGCTTTTTTAAAAGCCGGCGCGAAAGTTGTCGCCACCTATAAAAGCAATCACGAAGCTGCCGAAACTTTTTGCGACGATAACTCTCAATACATTGACCAACTGCAAATCGTAGCGTTCGACGTCGCGGATAGTAAGGGCGTCGAAGGATTCTACAAGTGGGTAGAAGAAAAATATGGCCCTTTCCAAATATTGATTAACAACTCTGGAATTCGCAAAGATTCCGTTGTCGGAATGATGAAAGAGGAAGATTGGCAGGACGTTATTAACGCAAATTTGACGGGTACTTTTTTAATGAGTAAATTGGCCGTCCACCATCTCATGCGCCAAAGGTATGGAAGAATTGTAACCATCACCTCCCCCGTGGGCCGAATGGGTTTTGCCGGACAATCTAATTACGCCGCTTCCAAAGCGGCGCAAGTCGCTTTCACTCAATCGTTGGCAAAAGAAGTTGCCAGCCGTGGAATCACAGCTAATTGCGTTTCGCCGGGTTTTATTGAAACGGATTTCATATCCGATCTACCGGAAAAACAACGAGACGGTTATAAAGCTTTAGTGCCCCTCAAACGATTTGGGAAACCTGAAGAAGTCGCCAATGCCGTATTATTTCTCGCTTCTAAAGAAACCGCTTATATAACGGGAACCACCCTCGAAATTTCCGGCGGGCTTTAAGCGCATACCTTTTTTTACCGCAAAGACGCAAAAGCATAAAAACCTCGAACCGCAGAGGACGCAGAGGACGCAAAGAAAAGATTGAATGCAAAGAAAGCAAAGAGGGATGAAGGTTAAAAATCAAAAGCAAAACTTTCAATTTCTAGTATTGAAATAATATTGAAAACTGGTTTGCTATTTCTTTTTTAGGGCCCCGTCTTTGGGTTTTGTAGTTCAACTAATAAAGGATTCTGTTTTTGCATTTTCTTAGGCCTTTCTTTGCGTCCTCTGCGTCCTCTGCGGTTCAATAGTTTTTAATTATAAAATAAGCGAAAGACAAGTCACCCCGCCATCGGCTTTTTCAAACTCGCTCATTGGAATTTGGATAACTTGAAACCCGCCCTCGCGAATCTTAGCCGCCAACTTTGGGTATCCTTGCGGAGCGATTACATAATTACCCACTACCAAACAATTGGCCGAATAACTTTCCCCTGGAGACACCTCGATAATCTCAAACTTTTTAAATGCAGTCGCGTCTACCTTCGAGCTATCTAGAATAATTTTGTCGGAGCCGAGATAAGTCGCGGCGCTTTTTAAATGAAGCCCTTCTAAAACAGGAACCGCAATGACTGACTTTTTTGTAAGCGTTTGCAAAACTTCAACAGCTTGAGAATTGGTGCGTTCGGATTGCCCAACAAAAATTTCCTCTTCCGTTTGCAAAACGTCGCCGCCATCCAGCATAGCTGGAGGCAACATAGTAACAACAGGTAAATAATGTTTAAATTCTGAGATTATAGACTCGCCTTCGCCGCGCCGCGTTTCGGCTTTCATCGAACAAAGTACCGCCTTATCTTCTAATATGACAACGGGATCTTCGACAAAAGGCGCGTCTGGAAAATTTTCAACAGGATCTAAATGTATAACCGAAAGGCCCACTCGCGTCAAAGCGGCGGTATATTGGCGATGCTGATTCAGAGCTTTTCCAAAATCGACGGTATCGCTTTGGGGATGAGTAGAAAGGGCGTTGGCAAAATCAGGGATGGGTTCGCGAACTAAAGCGGTAGAGCGGTTCATGAAAACCCTCTATGGAATTTTAAGAAAACCTAGTCAAGGGTGGGAGTATTCATTAGCCGTGAAAAAGCTAACATATCAAAATTTTTCTTAGCTCCCCGGTATTTTTTCATCATTTCTTTGGAGGGTCTGAGGTCTTCTCCAACCTTACCTTTTTGGGCTACATAAATATAAGCCTTCGTCTGCGAAAAATCATGACGCGTAAAATCCATGATTTTTCGATCGTACTCGTCGGGATATAAATAGTGACGATCTAGCTCGGCTAATTTAGGTTCTTCCATTTCATAAATCATACCGATCATCATTCCCAAATTATCGTGGGTCGGCTCAATATTTGCGTGCCCAAGTCTTTCAACTCCTCCATTATCCACTGGAATCTTGTTAAAAACGCGTTTCCAGGCGGAAAGAGTCACGGAATATTTAGTCGTATAAGAAAATCCAAGCTCTTTATAAATCTTTTCGTTGATCAGTTCATCATAAATATATACACGGACAATATTTGACATTCTAGGCTCTATTAGAAGTAATTTTAAAAGACAAAAAATTACGAGGTTATTTTAATCTGTGTTAGGATGTTATATTAGCAAAATAACGCGATCAAAGCTTATTATATTTGCTTTTATAAAGGATTTTTGGATCCTTTTTTCAATAAAAATACCTGGAAAGGAGTGAACTCATGGCCGGCAATGTAGTTGAAGTTTCCGACGCCGAATTTGAATCGTCAATAATTCAAAGCGATAAGCCCGCTTTAGTGGATTTCTGGGCAGAATGGTGTCAACCCTGTAAAATGCTAGCCCCTACTGTAGAAGAAATCGCTGGCGAATATGTCGATAAAGTTAGAGTCGCCAAGGTCAATGTAGACGATAACCCAGCTACCGCTACCAAGTTTGGAATTCGTGGAATTCCCACACTCTTACTTTTCAAAGATGGAAAAGTCGTGCAACAAATGGTAGGCGTTAAACCTAAAGGCGATATCACCAAAGCTATCGACGAAGTTCTATAAAATTGTTTTATCCGGCTAAAAGCCGTTGGCCTTTAGCCGGATTGGTTCTATTTCGTTTGCCTTCAATTAATATTTTCCAGAAATTAACCTGGTCAAAAAGGCCCTCTTTCTCTGGAGCTTACGATGTCGAAAAAATTGGAATCCCTCCAAAAAGTTTCTATTTTTTCGGGAATTAGCAAAACCCACCTAGAAGAAATTGCCGCAATCACTATAGAAAAAAAGTTCAAAAAAAATAAAGTCATTTTTAATAAAGGCGACCGGGGCAACGTTTTATTTATTCTCACCAACGGTACCGTAAAGTTATCTCTTTTCGATCAATCGGGTAAGGAGATGATATTAAAAATGCTTTATAAAAACGATTTCTTTGGCGAAATGTCGTTACTGGACGAATTTTTTCGTTCCGCCACGGTAACGGCTCTTGAAGATTCCCAGGCTCTCATCATATATAGAAACGAATTTATGCGATTGATTCACCAATTTCCGGGAATTGCGCTGGAAATGTTGAAAGTCTTCATACATCGTTTAAAAATGAGCGACAAAAAAATCGTTAGCCTTACTTTCTTCGACGCATTCAGAAAAGTAAGTTCTACGGTCATTGATTTAGCCGAAAAAACGGGGCGTCAAGAGGGAAAATACACCGCTATCGATTTAACGTTAACCCGCCAGGATTTAGCCAATATGATTGGCTTGAGTCGGGAAACGTTAACCCGAATTTTACAAGAACTCCACTTCCGGGAAATATTGAACGTTAGTAGAAAAAAAATCATCATTCTCAACCGAAAAGCCCTCGAAGAAGAAATAGAACGCGGCGGCCTTCCAAAACTCTAGCGATTTTTGAAAAATACCGCCTAACCCGCCTTTTTTTAAACAAATTCGATTATTAGTATTAAAAAATGTGACCTAGCTCCTTTCTTGCTTAAACCCCCTGCCGTATATTAAAATAAGATAGAAATAAAATTTCCTTTTCATAAGCTTATGTTTTCCAATTTTGCGCAACTGATAAATTCGAATAAATACAAGAAATGGACTCTACTTTCTTTTTGGATGTTGATCCTATCGCTGAGTTGGTTAGTCGAAGCAAAAGCGGAAGAAAAACCGGTAGGGCAAATTCTAGGCGTTATTGGAGAAATCCAATATAGAACCGCAACAGACACTCCCGATACCCCGGTTGCCATCAAAGAGAAAACCGGCGACGCCAAACTAGTTTCTTTTTCCCCTTGGAAAAAAGTTGTCTTTAAACAACCGGTCTACGCCAAAGACGAATTCAAAACCTCCAAACGCAGTCGTCTTAAAATAAAATTCAACGACAACAGTCTCATGGCCCTGGGGCCCAATTCAAAAATGCAGGTGGGTTCTTATATTTATAATAAAGAAAAAAAACTTCGCCAGGGAGTGATGAAAGTTTCGTATGGGTTATCGATGTATATCGTCAATAAATCCCAACGCAATAAAAGATCCAGTTTTAGAATCGTTTCGCCCACTGCAAATTTGGCCGCCCGCGGTACTCAAGGATACGTCAGCTCATCGGATAAAATGACCTACCTGGCAAATCAAGCGGGAGCCATGGACTCCTCCAGTAGCGATCCAAACATTGCAGGTAATGAGTTAGTCGGCGCCATGAAGAAAAACTCTATACCCAAAGGAAAACCGCCAACCCCACCAACTAATTTGTCTAATAACGAATTGAACTCGGTTAGAGGCGTGGTTATGGGTCCTTCGGGCATTAATCCCAACAACCCATTAATAAAAGACCAAACTCAAACGGCCCCAGCAAAAAAGAAAAAATCCAAGGAGTCCAAAAAAGACGATAGCGGCGGCAAAAAGAGCGATAAAGAAGGCGACTCTGATAGCGAAGAAGGCGATAGCGAAAGTTCCGACTCCAGCGAAGGCGGCGACGATTCCGGCGGCGATAGCGAAAGCTCCGACTCTAGCGAAGGCGGCGATAGCGGAGATTCAGGAAGCGATTCCTCATCCAGCGACTCGGGAGGAGGAGATTCTGGCGGCGGCGATAGCGGCGGCGGCGGAGGTTTTGCCGAGAGTTTTACCGCAACCGGTAGCTCTGCCGGCGGCGCAGGCGGCGGTGGTGGCGATTTTGCTCCCGTTAACAACCCTTTTTCACCTGCAGCGCTAAGTTCCTGTTCCGGCTAAGGTTTTTTAGCGCTAAAATGTTACACATGTTTAGAAAATCCGCCTTAATCATTGTTTTTTTGGTCTTTTTAAGTCCAAGTTTGGGATTCGCCCAAAAAAAAATTCCTCCTGCTGCAGAATCTGGCCTGGCCCTCAAAATGCTTAAAAAATCCCAACCCGGTCGCTGGGAACCTCCCCCACAACCTCAGCCCGAAGTTTTAATCGTTCGTGAAGACGAAGTTTCTCCGCAATCCCCTTCCCCATCGGGAATAATTTATGATGAAAAAACAGGAAATATTTCTCCCGATAAAAATCCTTCAGCCTCCTCTCCCGATCCAAAACTTGAAAATAATTTGCCTCACTAAAATTATCAAAATACCATATCCAAACCGTTGAAAAGACCCAAGAAAAATAGTCAGAAATGTGATGTAGCTCCTACCTTTTTTATTAAAAAAGCCGTACAATTACTTACATAATGAACCTTTTCTCAAATTGAGATCAATCAATTTCCGAGGAAGCGCTTTTGCAACGCAAAACTAACAAATTATCCATAAACCGGGTCTTGAAAAATCGATTTAGTAAAGCGCTAGCGATTTTTCTTATTTACATGATCGGCGGGTTTCCGACTTTGGTATTTGCTCTTCCGCAAGACGGGCAAATTGTTTCGGGACAAGGAACCGTTGGTCAACCTTCGCCGAACCAAATGGTTATCAACCAAAACACCAATCAGTTGATTACCAATTGGAATAGTTTCAGCATAGGGCAATCCGAACACGTTCAGTTCAACCAACCCAACGTAAACTCCACCGCTCTCAACCGAGTGATGGGACAAGACCCCAGCGCCATCATGGGTCGGCTATCCGCAAACGGTCAGGTCTTTCTTAGCAATCCTTCAGGTGTCGTGTTTGGGCAAAACTCTCGCGTCAATGTCGGCGGTTTGATGGCCACAACGCTTGGTATCTCGAACGACGATTTTCTCAATAGGAACTATCACTTCAAGCAAGACGAATCCAAACCGCTCGCGGCGATCCTCAATCAAGGAACTATAGAAGCCGGTCAAGTGGGACTGCTTGCTCCCAGGGTCGAGAATCAAGGAACCATCATCGCCAATTTAGGAAACGCTGTTCTTTCATCTGGCGAAGCGGCGATTATGGATTTTGACGGCAGCGGCTTGATCAACTTCGAAATCACTCAACCCGTTAACGGCGAAGTGAAAGACGCCGACGGCAACGTCGTCGAAAGCGGCGTGGTCAATTCTGGATTTGTGAAAGCGCATAGCGGTAACGTAATTCTATCTGCCAGTCAAGCTCGTGGCATGGTAAGAAGCGTCGTCAATAACACCGGAATCATTGAAGCAAACAACGTCGTCAAAAAAGGCGGCCGCGTTTTCTTGATGGGCAACCGCGTAAAAAACTCCGGAACCATTAACGTTACAGGTAAGGAACCCGGACAAACCGGCGGCACCGTTCATATTTTAGGAAACGAAGTTGAAGTTTCTGGCGGAACCATCGACGCATCGGGCGACGCGGGCGGCGGAACCGTATTGATCGGCGGCGACAAACAAGGCCAGAATCCAAACATTCAAAACGCAACAAATACAACCGTCGCGGAATCGGCAACCATAAAAGCCGACGCGATTAATAAAGGCGATGGCGGTAAAGTTATTATTTGGTCGGAAAACTCCACCAAAGTTTACGCGGCAATTTCGGCGCGCGGCGGCGCGAACGGGGGCGACGGCGGGTTTGTTGAAACCTCCGGTAAAAAGTTTTTAGACGTCACCAAAGCGGCGGACGTTTCCGCTCCTAAAGGCAAAGCCGGTACCTGGTTACTCGATCCAACCAATATAGAAATCGTCAGCGGTCCCGGTAACGGCGACGGCTCGCAAATTTCTGTGACGACCATCGAAACTGCATTGAACGCCGGAACCAGCGTCCACATCGTCACCAGCGGTCAAGGTTTGGAAGAAGGCAATATCACCGTTTCCACCGCCATCTTGAAATCATCTGGCGGGGACACGTCGTTAACGTTAACGGCGCATGGCGACATCGTCGTCAACCAATCGATCACTTCGACAAACGGAACGCTAGACGTTAACCTCATCGCTGGCGCGGATATTTTAATCAACGCCGCGATTGCCACCAACGGCGGTAACTTATTAGCGGATGCGGGAGCGACCAATCTACCGGTAAATATTTCGGGATCGTACACGCCAGCCGCGCGCATCTGTGGAGCTGCGGTTGAGTTGCCGGAAATTCAAGTCAACGCCGACATAACAACCAATGGCGGTAACGTTAATCTCGGACAATTTAAAACCAAAAGCCATTCTTTAATAGGCGGCGGTACTTACACAAAAGAAAAACACGCCACCGCCGACGTAACCGTTCAAAACGCATCGGTCAATACCAACGGCGGCGACTTCACGATTAACGGTTCTGCGGCCACTGTCGCGTCCACCGCAACGATTACCACTCCGGGCGGCAACATCGTCATTGAAGGCAGCGATCAATCCATTGTCAGCGTATCGGGTATTTTGAACGCCGCAAACGCGGCGGCCAGTCAAACCGGCGGCAATATTCACGTATTGGGTTATAAGGTAGGCATCTTTGGTAACGCTGAGCTTGACGCATCTGGCGACGCCGGCGGCGGAATCATCCTCATTGGCGGCGATTATCAGGGTAAAAACGACGAGATACAAAATGCTTATAGAACCTATGTAGGAACCGACGCGGTTATCAAAGCCGATGCCACCAACACGGGTAATGGCGGCAAGGTCATCGTCTGGGCCGACGACGTAACGCGTTTTTATGGAACCATCACCGCCAAAGGCGGTGCGACATCCGGGGACGGCGGACTCGTTGAAACATCCGGTAAGAACTTTTTAGACGCCCAAGGCTTTGTCGACACCACGGCGGCAAATGGAAACACAGGGCTTTGGTTACTCGATCCGCAAAATGTAGTCATCGATGGCAGCGGCGGGGCGGCGCTAACCGACGTCGACCAATTCGCAGACGGCAGCGGTACCGTCAATATAAACGCCAGCACGATCAATGCCGCAGCTTCTAACGTCACCATTCAAGCCAACGACGACATCACCGTAAGTACAGCAATCAACATGACTAACGCCGGAATAACCTTGACATTGCAAGCCGGCGACGATGTGTTTATTAACGCCAACATCACAACTAACGACGCCGCCATTGTCATAACCGCAAATGCGGCGGGTCATACCCCCGTCGCCCATGACGGTACGGGAGACATCACGGAATCTGGAGATGTTACGGTTGACGCCGGGAATGCGACCATTACTCTGTCGGCGGAAGGGGATATTTTACTTCCTCAATTAACAACCACCAGCACAAGCGATTCGGCCATCACGGTTACATCGACCGCAGGTTCGATCCTTGACGGTACCGCCGGTATCGAATTGACCGCTACCAGTGGTGGGGCGGTATTGAGCGCCGCGACAGGAATAGGGACAGCTGGAGCGAGTGGCGCTGTCGATATGAACGTGGTCAAAATAAATGCCACGAACACAACGTCTGGCGTTATCACTATTGGAGAGAACGCATCCGGAGGTTCGCTTGAAATTACCGGTATTACCGCAGGGGGATCGACAAGCGAAACCTTGGTTTTTGTTCAGAACGCTACAGCGGATATCACAATATCCGGAAACCTCAACGCAGTCGGGACGGTTATTATACAAGCGCCTCGGGATATCATCCTAAATGCTTCCAATAATATCACTCTGGCGACAAACGGAAGCCTGGTGATGCAAGCGGGGGACGATATTACCCTGAACTCCAGTATCGCCGCAAGCGGTACCGGAACCTTACACTTTGAGGCCGATTCAGGGCATACCGATGCCGGAGCCGCGAACGGAACCGGAGGCATGACGCTGGCATCGGGTCAATCGCTTACGACCGTAAACCGGCAAATCACCTTGATCCTGGACGGATCCTCAGGCGCCTTTACAGGAAGCACAATTAATTCAGGAAGCGGAAATATCAACGTTGCTAACTCAGTCGATAACGTCGCTACGGGCATTGGCGTTACCGACTTCAACGACGGATTTTTTGATCTGATCACCACTACTGGGACGTTGACGGTGGGTCAAGCCACCACAGCGGGGTCCGACGGGTTGGGCACAAGCGCAGTTGTTTTAGATGCCGGCGCGGTTACCGTTACGGGAATCTCTAATACTACAGCAAGCAATTTCACGATTGCTTCAACAAGTACGGTCACATTTGCAACCACCACCTCCAGTTTTTCAGGAAACCTGAGCGTTAACGCAACGGGCGCGGTAGCGGTAAACGTTACGGCCAGTTCTCTTAACGGCGTCAGCATAACCAGTAGCGGAGCGGTTACCGTAGCTTCAGCTGCTCAGGTCTTGGCCAACGACGACGGCGGCGCCGACACGCTTTCTATTCAGGGTACCAGCATCAGCCTAACGCCTAATGGATCTGTTTACTCTGTCGAACAACAGGGAACAGGAACCATAACGCTTACTTCTACATCTGGCGTTATTGATTTGGATACCGCAGGAACGAATGGGATCTCCATTAAATCTCAGGATCAGGCGACGTCCAATATCACGGGTTTATTGACGTTAAACGCCGCCACAAACATCACCGGAGCCAACTCGGCAAACCAGGAAATTTTCTCTAACGGAAGCGTGACCTTTTCCGGTAACAACATTGGGGCGGGTACGGGTAACAATGCCATTTCCATCGCCAGCAGCTTTACGGCAGGCGCTGCCAACACGCTAACCGTCAACGTTAACGGGACCGCCAGTTCGGCATTTGTTCAAACTCACTCGGCCGATAACCCCTTCGACACGATAAACATTACTCTAGCGGACGACCGAAGCGCTTTTAGCTATGTCACCAACCCTGCTGCAGGAGGCGACTCAATCACTGGTTTAGACGGAACAACGAAACATGATCTTTCCTTTGATATGTCCGATACCAACATTGACGTGAGTTACACTATCACTGAAGCGGCCGCCAAAATGGATATTCACCTGGGATCTGGCGCTGGATCAGGGGCTATCACACTGACTGCCGACGATATTGATATTACCGCAAATCTTGGCGTTTCGGGCGGGTCCGTAATTCTTAAGCCTAATGACACTACTAGAAGTATTGGGATTGGTGGAGGAGCGGGAGACTTTAATTTAACAGACACCGACATTGGCTTTATTATTGACGGTCAAACATCTATCACAATCGGGGCTAGCGGTGGCACAGGCGCGGTGGCTATCGATTCCGCTACGTTCACAGATCCTATTACCATCCGCGGTGGAACGATGACCTTAAGTAATGTTGGCATCACCGCTACCGGTAACAATGTTACTTTGACCTCAACCGGCTTGATTGGCGATGGCGGCGGCAACGATACAACAGACGATATTCTTGGCAGTACTCTAACTTTAACCAGTTCCGGAGCGATTGGATCTACCATAAACAATGCGCTCAATATCAATGTTGGAACTCTAATTATAACAGGGACGGGAAATAGTAATGTTTTCATTACCGAGGCTACCTCATTAAGTATAGGAACCCTTAACGCAGGAGCGGGAAGTGTTGAATTGCAATCGGCGGGGTCTATCTCCAGCAGTTCATCGGCAATCACCGCCAACAATCTAAATCTACTGGTCGGCGGCTCTGGCGCCGCCATTGGAGCCTCCGGAACAGCAATAAACACCACGCTTTCGGGAACGTTGACCTTAACGGCATCGGTAGGAACCGGCGGCGGAATATTTATCTCCAATACGGGAACCCTGGCTCTGGGCGTTATCAACGCCGGCTCGACTTCCGGCGATACGGTTGAAATAAGTTCTACCACCGGTATGACCAACTCCAGTTCTTCGATCACGGCTGAAAATTTAACCTTAACGGTTTCGGGAAGCGGCGCGGCTATCGGCGCCTCGGGAACGGCTAATGATATCAACGTCACTCTGGCGGGAACTTTAACCGCAACCGCTTCTACAGGAGCGGGCGGTATCTTCGTCGGCGAAACTGGAGACATGCTTGTTGGAGCGGTTAATTCCGGAACCGGTAACATGGAGTTCACCACAACCGGCGCCTGGGACAATACGTCAGCTCTTACGGTAACCGGCGCGGCGTTAACTATCACTGCCGACACCGGCGTTGGCCTTAACGAGAGCATCACAACTACGGGCGTCGTTATTATTGACGCAGACTCAGGCAACGAGGGAGACGGCGATTTCGATATAGCTACTACCAAAACGCTAAACAGTGGCGGCAATTCAATGTCCATCACGGCCAGCGAATTTATTCTGACCGGTACAGGCGCTGTTAATTCCGGGGCTGGCAATATGAACTTATTCCAATCGTCAGCCACTACTATCAGCGTTGGGTCTGCCACCGGAACCTTTAATATCACCGATACCGAAATAGCCTCTATCACCACCACTGGAACGTTAACGATTGGCGACTCCTCTTTAGCAAGCGCTATAACAATCGATACAGCCGACTTCAGCGCTAAAAATGTTGCGTTGCAAACAAACAGCACGATCAGCGACGCCAACGACACCGGCGCCAACCTGACAACCAGCGGAACCTTAACGCTGACCTCCAACGGAGTTATCGGAGCAACCACGACACAAGGCATAAATATTGATGTTGCCTCGGTCACCGTAACCTCGTCTGGAGGTAACAACGTCATTCTTCGAGACAATGGAGCAACTGCGACTACTTTAACGGTAACAACAGGCGGCGCTGGAAATTTAGAGTTTGTTAAAAGCGGAGCGGGTAACATTGTCATAGGCGGCGTTTCAACCACAGGCAACATCACCAATATAGAAGCGTCTAACGGAACCATCACTCAAACGGGAGCGTTGACGGTTACAGGTACCGCAAGTTTTGACACCAGTTCAGCCAGCAACACCATAACATTGACCAACGCCTCGAATGCAGTCCAGGGCGCAATCTCTTTCACTACAATTGGCGCAGGATCTAACGTCACTTTTGATAACAATACAACCGGCGTGATCATGGGCACATCCGGTATCACGGGTAATTTGTCCGTCACCACGGGCGGAACCATTACCGATACCGGCGTCACAACGGTTTCCGGTTCCGCTAGTTTCACCACGGATGTCGCCGATCAAGCGATCACTTTAAATTCCGCTAACGCCATTACGGGAACGATTACTTTTGACACATCCGGTACGGGCGGCGACGTTACAATCGACAATGGCAGTACCGCAATCGACTTAGCGGCGCATGCTTCCGGAGCCATTGGCGGCGATCTCATCGCGACCACTACCGGGACCTTCACCGTCAGCAACGCAATCACCTTAAGCGGCGGTTCTTTAAGTTTAACTGCCGGGTCAGATCTGATCGTCAGCGCCAATCTGGTAACAAATACTATAATTACTAACAATATAACGCTGACCAGCGACGACAGGGTCACCATCAACGATTTCGCGCTTTCCGCGCAGGGCAATTTGACCTTGGAAGGCGACGCCGATAACGCCGCCGACACCAACGACGATCTGGTCATCGGCACTTCATCCACTTTATTTGCTTTTAACGGCAGCATCACGTTAGACGCCACCACCGGCGGTATTTCCGGAACCGATGCCACCGATCTGAACCTGCAAGCCGGCGACAACATCACCATCAACGACGCGGTTTCCGTAACCAGTTCCGGCGCCAGTTTTATCGCTTACGCCGGCGACAATGTAAACGTCAACGCAAACATCACCACAACCAACGGCGCGGTGGATTTAGAAGGCAATAGAGCTTCTTTTTACGAAGGCACCGGCGGCGGCAGCCCAACAGAAAACGTCACTCAAGGTAGCGTGATCATGGCCGATGGCGCGGTTATCAATTCAGGGACCGCCGTGCAAACCCTTAGCGGCCAGGGCGATATCACGGTAGGCCGGTTGGTCACGACCAACTCCTCAACCGCAGCGATTACCTTAACATCATCGGCAGGCGGTATTGTGGACGCCGGCGACACCGGCGGAGTGGATATAGAAACCACGGGCGGAACATTAGTGATCGACGCAGTAACCGGCGTTGGCACGGCAGGCGCGATCGAAACCACCATAGCGCTTCTGGATCTGGACAACACCACTTCTGGCAACGTTTTGATCACGGAAACGAATGGTATCGATATCACCAAGATCACGCAAAATGGCGGTAACTTAACCTTAACCTCAACTGGCGGATCTATTACCGACACCGGAATTAATACGGTATCGGGAACGTCCAGCTTTATTACCAGCACGGCGGGTCAATCGATCACTTTAGACAGCGTCAACGTTCTTTCGGGAGCGGTCAGTTTGACAACATCCGGTACCGGCGACGCCACATTGGATAACGGAACCACAGCATTGATTTTGGGAACGGTCAGTATTGGTCAAAATCTTGTGGTTACGGCAGGCAACGCCATCACCGATTCTGGCGTGATAACGGTAGGCGGCACGGCAAGTTTTACGACAGACGTTAACGACCAAGCGATAACCTTGGATAGTACTAATGCAATCACGGGAGCCGTGAGTTTCACCACCCAGACAGTCGGAGGCAACACAGGTAACGTGACTTTGGATAACGGATCGACGGCGCTGGATCTCGGTACACTCAGCATTGCCGGCTCTTTTTCGGGAACAACCACTTCCTCGATCGGCACAAGCGGCACCACCACAACCGCAACTGGATTGACCTTAAACGCCAATACCGGAATCGATTTAAGCAATAACGTTACCGGCGCGGGAGCCACTGTCATCGATTCCGATGTCGATAACAACGGAGTGGGAGATTTTACGATAAGCGCTTCCGCCGCTTTATCTTCTACCGGTAACACAATTTCGATTACCGGCAACGATATAATTTTAAGCACCTCGGCAGGAACGGCAATCAATAGCGGCGCGGCGGCGACCACGTTGCTAGTATCCGATGGAGGAACCATTGGATTGGGTGGTACGGCGGGTAACTGGACTTTGGACGGCGCTGAACTGGAGCAAATTACGGCGACAGGTCTCACGATTGGCGACGCCACCAATGGCAATATCACGGTTAACGGCATCACCGCCGCCAACAGCAATAACGTATCCGGAACCTTAACGCTAAACGCCACGGCGGCAGGCGGGACGGTCACATTCGATACGACAGCGTCAATATTTAACGCGTTAACCGTTAATGCTGAAAACGGAATCAACGTCAACGCTGCGCTTTCGACCGACACGGGAGCGCTTACGTTTGACGCGGACAGCGATAACGACGCCGGTGGAACGTTCACAGTCGCATCCTCAACAGCCGTCGCCACCAGCAACAGCGCTATCAATGTTACCGCCGCTATTTTTACACTCACCGACGGAACGTCGACTCTTAATTCTGGATCGGGAAATGTCTCTCTATTACAATCTTCGGCGGTTACAGTAAGCGTGGGTACAAACACTGGAACTTTTGATGTCGACGATACGGAACTCGGCGCGATCACAACCACGGGAACGTTAACGATCGGGGACTCAACTTTAGCCAGCGCAATAACTGTAGATACGGTTGCCGGCGGCGCTAAAAACTTTGCCCTCGAAACAAGCAGCACGATCGATGACGCCAGCGACGCCGGATCGCATTTAACAACCACCGGAACTCTTTCTTTAACTTCTGGCGGGGCTATCGGTTCAGGAAACGCCCAAGGACTTAATGTCGATGTAGCATCGGTCACCGTAACTAGTTCTGGCGGAAATAACGTTACCATTACAGATCAAGGAACCAGCGACACGACTTTTAGCATCGCCACGGGTGGCGCAGGTACAGTGACGTTGATTCAATCCGCAAGCAACATGATCCTTGGAACCACTTCAACAACAGGTTCCTTATCGGCAACCAGTACAGCTGGAACGATCACCGATACCGGAGTTTTAACCGCTGGCGGAACCGCAAGTTTCATCACTAGCGCCAACGATCAAGCCATTACATTAGACAGCGCCAACATGTTGTCGGGCGCGATTTCGTTTACCACCAATACCGCCGGAGGCAACACCGGTAACGTATCTTTAACAAATAACACGGCGACTAATTTAGGCGCTTCTACTATTGACGGTAGTTTCACCGTTTCATCCAACGGCGCCATCTCCGATTCAGGAAATCAAACGGTAGCAAGTACCGCTAGTTTCACTACCAGCGGCAACGATCAGACGATCTCATTAAATAACACAAACGCAATTACCGGAGCCGTCAGCTTCACCACCAACACGGCGGGCGGCAACACCGGCGACGTTACTATCGACAACGGAACCACTAATTTAATTTTAGCGGCGTCCACCATTCGAGGCGATTTATTCGCCACTTCCGGCGGAACCATTACGCAAAGCGGAGCGTTAACAGTTACCGCCACGTCTTCTTTTACCACCGACGTTGCAGGACAATCGATCACGCTTAGCAACACGTCTAATGCCCTAGCCGGAGCGGTGAGTCTTTCCACTACGGGAGTCGGCGACGCGACATTGGATAACGGCACGACCGCGTTGATTTTAGGAACAGTCGGTATCGGACAAAACCTGGCGGTAACGGCGGGTAACGCCATCACCGATACGGGCGTTATCACGGTAGGCGGCACCGCCAGCTTCACCACCGACGTGGCCGATAACGCCATCACGCTCGATTCCACCAACGCCATTACCGGCGCGGTCAGTTTCACAACCACCGGAACCGGCGGCGACGTAACATTGGATAACGGAGCGACAGCGCTGAACATGGGAACGATCAGCACAGGCGGATTCTTCTCGGGAACGACAACAGGGGCGATCACCACAAGCGGCACAACGACAACAGGAGAAGGATTGACCTTAAACGCCAACGCGGGAATCACCTTAAGCCAAAACGTTACTTCGGCAGGAGCGACGGTTATCGACGCCGATGTCGATAACAACGGAGCGGGTGATTTTACCGTTAGTTCTTCGGCGGCTCTTTCTTCCACCGGTAACACCATATCCATCACGGCAAACGATATTGATTTAAGCACCTCGGCAAGCGCCGCTATCAATAGCGGAGCCGCCGCGACAACCCTATTGATATCTGATAACGGTACAATTGGTCTTGGCGGTACTGCGGCCAATTGGACTTTGGACGGATCAGAATTAGAAAAAATCACCGCCACCGGATTAAATATTGGCGACAACAACGACGGCGCCATCACAGTGAACGGCATCACCGCCGCCAACAGCAATAACATCGCAGGTACCCTTTCCTTAAACACAGGAGGTACGGCTCAGTTTACTCTTGGGGATTCAACCTTCAATGCGCTTAGCGTTAGCGCCGTGTCTGGAGTTTTACTCACTCGCAATGTCACAACCGATGCTGGAAGCGCAACATTTAATGCTGATAGCGACGCCGACGGAACCGGAGATTTCCAAATAACCAGCGGAGACGCTCTTAATTCTTCGGGAAACGCCATCCAAATTACTTCAAACGATATAACAGTCAGCGGAACTATAAATTCAGGAGCTGCCGCGACGACGCTATTGGTATCTGATAGCGGAACCATTGGACTGGGCGCAACGGCGGGAAACTGGACTCTAGACGACGCCGAACTCGGAAGAATCACGGCCACCGGACTTAACATCGGCGACACCAACGACGGCAACGCCACGATCAACGGCATCACCGCCGCAAACAGCGCCAACATCTCGGGTACCTTGAAAGTGAACACCGGCGGTTCCGCCACCTTCGCCACGGGTATATCAATCTTTAACGCTTTAGCCGTCGATGCCAATAATGGAATTACGACAAGTGTCGATGTCGCTACCGATACCGGAGGCATGATATTCAATGCCGATAAAGACAACGATGGCACTGGCAGTTTCACCCTGGGTACCGACAACGATTTAGAAACGATCGATAGCGATATTGAAATCACCGCAGCGGATTTCATTTTAGATACGGCGGATAATGATGCGGCAATCGTAGCCGGTAGCGGCACCGTAACGATTAAATCCAGCAATAACCGAACTATTGGATTGGGAGTAACCGCTGGAAATATGACTATCAGCGGCGACGAGATGGCAAAAATCAACGCCTCGGCATTAGTGATCGGCGAATCTTCCAGCACAGGAACCATAACGGTTGACGGAATCACACAAGCACAATCAGACAACATTGCCGGGACCACTACTTTATTGGCAAATGCGGCGATTACTTTTCAAAACACCAACGAATTTTTCAATAACGTCACGGCACAAGGCAGCTCGGTGACGACGACCGGGACTTTGACCACCACTCAAAAATCCGGGAACCTCATATTGGGCGTTGGAGATACTATTAAGGGCGATAACACGGGAACCTTTTCGGTCACGGTTAACGTTAACGGCTCCGATGTTTTAACTAATTTCACATTTTCTTCTACGGCGGCATGGGTTGATACGGGTGTCGCGATCAGCGCTGGGGATACTATTGTGATTACGGCGACAGGAACCGTCGACCTAGATGGCGCCGCCGCTGGAATCGATCCTAACGGCCCAGGCGGCGGTAATCAGTTAAACAATAACGGCATACTCAACGATGGCGTCAACACTCAGGCCAACCACACGCCTTTGGGCGCCTTGATTGGTAAAATCGGCGGAACCGGCACTGCCGACGACGGTACCGGTTTTTATGTGGGTTCGAGCTACAGCTCAACAGGAAACGTTACGCTGACCAGCACAAGCGGAAATGTCAGTATGGGAGCCATTAACTCTGCGGGCAATATCTCGGCAAGCGCAACTAGCGGAACGATTACCGATACCGGCGTTTTAACCGCGCTTGGAACGGGCAGTTTCACAACCAACACTGCGGACCAATTAATTACCTTAGACAGCTCCAACGCCATCACGGGAGCGGTCGCTTTCACCACCACGGGAACCGGCGGCGACGTAACGTTTAATAACGGCGGTACCGCAATCAACATGGGAACGATCAGTACAGGGGGATTCTTTTCGGGAACGACAACGTCTACTATTAGCACCAGCGGAACAACCACAACCGGCGAAGGTTTGACTTTAAGTTCACTCACCAATATTACTTTAAATAACAACGTGACAGCGGGCGGAGCGGTCGTCATCGATCCGGACTCTAATGACACGGGTTTGGGATCCTTTACCATAGCCTCGGGGCAAACGTTATCAACGGCCGCAGCTAACGCTACGATTTCGATTACTGGCGTTAGCATTGACATTAACGGCAATATCGCTTCCGGTTCAGGAAACATTACTATTACGCCTTCTCAAGCAGGCACTTCCATCGGTTTAGGCGGCGGAGCTGGAACAATCAGTATAACGGACGCCGAGTTGGATAGAATATCCACTACCGGAACGCTCACGATTGGCGACGCAACCAACACAACCACCGTCACCGTTGACGGAGTTACCAATTCTACGGCCAGCGCTTTTTCAATCATCGCCAACGATACGGGCGGTTCGGGAATTACTTTTTCTGGAACGGCGTCTACTTTTGGCGGCGCATTGACCTTGAGCAACCCGGGCAGTATCAATATCAATGCTAACGTCACGACCGCCGGAACCACAACGATTACGGCAGATAATGAAGGCAATAGCAGCGGAGATTTACAAATAGGCGCGGGAGCCACTTTAGCCACCGGCGGCAACTCGCTTGCTATCACGGCCGACGACTTTGGCATTAATGCAACTGGAGCGATCAACACCGGAGCCGGAGCTATCACTATCAAACATTCCGCTAACGGATTGATTAATCTCGGCGCTACTGCCTCTGCAGACATGACAATCAGCGGAGCAGATTTAGAGAATATCACTACCACTTCAAGCCTCACCATTGGCGACAGCAGTCACGGCGACATGATCGTGAACGGAATCTCCGCCGCCAACAGCAATAACGTTACCGGAACGCTGACTTTAACCACCGGCGGTAGCGTTACTTTTAGTACCGGAGCTTCAACATTTAACGCTTTAACAGTATCGGCGGCTAATGAAATCATCAATAACGTTGCGGTGACCACCGATACGGGCGATCTCTCTTTATCATCAACCGGAGATAATTTTGACGTATTTATTCAAGGCGCCTTGACCTCAGCCGGAGCCACAACAATCAACGCGGCGGAAGCGGTATTCTTTTCGGCCGCAGGAAGCATAACAGGAACGGGTTCGGGCGCAGTTACCCTTAATGCAAACACCGACAACCTGGACGGAGACAACAATCCGGCTGCCGGCGATACGGTTTTCATGACAACGGGTTCTTCCATCAATGCGGGCAGCGGAACCATTACAATTACCGCAACGGGAGCCAACGCCAACGCGATGACGCTTGAAACAGTCACTACCACCAATACCAGCGGTTCGGCAATCACGATCAATAGTCGCGACGGATTAACTTTAAATGGAAACGTCACCGCTTCGGGAACTGTGGCGATTGACGCCGATGTCAACGACGACGGAACGGGCGACTTTACAATCGCTGCCAGTCAAACATTGAACACGAATGGGAATGCGCTATCCATCACCGCTAACGACGTAACCATTACCGGAAATATTAATTCTGGATCTGCCGCTACCACGTTCCTCGTTTCCGATAGCGGAACCATTGGATTGGGAGCGACACCCGGTAACTGGACATTGGACGGAGCGGAATTGGAAAGAATCACGGCGACTGGACTCAACATCGGCGACAACACCGACGGCAATTTAACGATCGATGGAATTTCAGCGGCAAACAGCAATAATATTTCCGGAACCGTCGCCTTGAACACGGGCGGATCGGCTTCGTTTGACACTGCTGATTCAACCTTTAACGCGCTGGCAGTAAACGCCGTTAACGGCATCACGCTCAACCGAAGCGTCACAACCGACACAGGTTCGGCGGCGTTCAATTCCGATAGCGACGCAAATGGAACGGGCGATTTCACGATTGCGGCCAGTCAAACGCTCACGACCAACAGCAACGGCTTATCCATCACTGCAAACGACATCACGTTAACAGGTTCCATAGATGCAGGCGCTTCGGGCAACATCAATCTTTTGATTTCCGATAGCGGTACTATCGGCATTGGCGCAACGGCGGGTAACTGGACTTTGGACGGAGCGGAATTGCAAAACATCACCGCCAACACCATGACGATTGGCGATACCAACGACGGCGCGGTGACTATCGATGGCATTACTAACGCCAACAGCCAAAATATTACAACCACTTTGTTGATCAACTCCGGCGGGTTGGCAACCGTTAGCAGCGCTTCCACATTCAATGTCATTTCAATTGACGCCATTGGCGGCATCACGGTGAGCGGGGATTTGACTTCGGATACTGGCGATATGACCTTAGACGCCAATACCGGAACGTTGACCGTTGCCGGACAAGCGCTCAACGCTACCGGCGGATCGAGTAGCGTTACATTGACCGCCGACGCGATTGATCTACAAGCAGGTTCCAGTTTTACAGGTTCGGATACCTTTACGTTGCAAGCTTCTACTGCCGGCACTACTATCGGTATCGGTAGCGGTTCGACCGGGACCGTCAACTTAACGGATACCGAAGTCGGATTTATCACGGCGGCTGGTTTTTCATCCGTAGTGATTGGAGCGAGCGGAGCGACTGGCGCCATTGATTTTAACACCACCACGATTGCCAAAAACCTGACGGTACGCGGCGGAGCATTTGACAACAGCAGCGGATTGAGTAGTGTTACGGGGTCTTTTTCCGCAGAATTGACCGCTACTTCGACGATCAGCGCGTTGACTTCTACATCAACGATTTCTATAGACATGGCAGGCAACGCTCAGGTATTGAATCTTGGCGGCGCGTTGATGGCTTCCGCAGCGGTCACTTTAACTTCCGACGACGACATCACCTTCACCGTGGAAACTGCGGATATCACTTCCACAACCGGAGGAGTGACGTTAACGGCGGACAGCGACGCCAATTCCGACGCGGGTAGCGGCGGCGCGATAAATATGATCGACAACGGCACTGACGGTATCATTATCGACGCCGGCGACGGCGACATCGCTTTATCCGCCGACGAAAATATTTTGTTAGGTCGGTTGGTAACAACCAGTAGTTCCGACACGGCGGTTGTTTTGACAACCGCTAGCGGTTCCATCGACGATGTCGGCGACTCTGGTAGTCCGGATATTACAGCCACCACCGGTCGGTTGGTGATAGACGCAGTCACCGGTATCGGCAACGACGGTTCAAAAGGTACGAACGCCGCAGACGACGCTATTGACACGGAAGTGGCTTCTTACGATATAGATAACAGCACTTCAGGAAACATAAATTTAATCGAGACAGACGGAGTTGATTTAATCAAAGTTGCCCACGCCGGAACAGGAAACATTGTCATAAGCGCTGGCGGAGACGTCACCAATCCAAGCAACGCCACAATAACTACCGGTACGGCTACCGTTGACGGAAACATTGTTGACGATTCAACTGTGGTGGAAGAAACCCCGACGGCTGACGCGGCAATTGGGACGCCGACGCCGACGCCGACCGCGCCGTCAATTATCGCCTCTAACATTGAAACAGCAACTTCAGCGGAAGTATTGACAGCTTTAGATACAGTTGTTGTACCCGAAGGAGGATCCGTTCCCCTTACAGATGATCCAGCGGGACCTGCCGTTATTGTTGACGAAAATGGTAATACTGATATTGTTGCAAACCCTGATGATCCAGGCGCTATATCAGGTAAACAATTCTTAGAAGAAAATCCAGGCGCCACTATTGCGGATTTAGTAAAAGCGGAAGAAGATAAAGCGCAAGGCGAACAAGCTTCTTTTGCGAGCGATTTTTCCGATAACGGCGGTAGTGGGGATGGCGGAGGTTGTTAGGAGTTAGGAACGCTCTTCAAACATTAAACAAAAGTAACCTTAGTTTCTAACCGCCCCCACGACTTGTCATCTTAAAAAACTGGCTCATGATAAGAAATAAAATCTTCTAAAAAATCCAAGATTCTCAATGAGATTCTTCCTCACCCCTTCGGGGTTCGTCTGAATGACAACGCGGTGGGGTTGGGTTTTAACAACACAAACTTTGGTTTAGCATCGGTGGTCGCTTTTGAAAAACATTTTAAACATTAAACAAAAGTAGTTTCTATTTCCAACCGTCCCCACGATCTGTCATCCAGAAGCGATACGAAAGTATCGGTGAAGGATCTCATTTTACCGGATGCGCTTAGGTATGGTCGGTTAATCTCAAATCACTTCCTTTTAAAAACTGGCTCATGATAAGAAATAAAATCTTCTAAAAAATCCAAGGTTCTCAATGAGATTCTTCCTCACCCCTTCGGGGCTCGTCTGAATGACACGCGGGGGGATTTGGTTTTTAACAACACAAACTTTGGTTTAGCATCGGTGGTCGCTTTTGAAAAACATTTTAAACATTAAACAAAAGTAGTTTCTATTTCCAACCGCCCCCACGATCTGTCATCCAGAAGCGATACGAAAGTATCGGTGAAGGATCTCATTTTACCGGATGCGCTTAGGTATGGTCGGTTAATTTCAAATCGCTTCCTTTTAAAAAACTGGCTCATGATAAGAAATAAAATCTTCTAAGGAATTCAAGGTTCTCAATGAGATTCTTCCTCACCTCTTCGGGGTTCGTCTGAATGACAACGCGGTGGGGTTGGGTTTTAACAACACAAACTTTGGTTTAGCATCGGTGGTCGCTTTTGAAAAACATTTTAAACATTAAACAAAAGTAGTTTCTATTTCCAACCGTCCCCACGATCTGTCATCCAGAAGCGATACGAAAGTATCGGTGAAGGATCTCATTTTACCGGATGCGCTTAGGTATGGTCGGTTAATCTCAAATCACTTCCTTTTAAAAACTGGCTCATGATAAGAAATAAAATCTTCTAAAAAATCCAAGGTTCTCAATGAGATTCTTCCTCACCCCTTCGGGGCTCGTCTGAATGACACGCGGGGGGATTTGGTTTTTAACAACACAAACTTTGGTTTAGCATCGGTGGTCGCTTTTGAAAAACATTTTAAACATTAAACAAAAGTAGTTTCTATTTCCAACCGCCCCCACGATCTGTCATCCAGAAGCGATACGAAAGTATCGGTGAAGGATCTCATTTTACCGGATGCGCTTAGGTATGGTCGGTTAATTTCAAATCGCTTCCTTTTAAAAAACTGGCTCATGATAAGAAATAAAATCTTCTAAGGAATTCAAGGTTCTCAATGAGATTCTTCCTTACCCCTTCGGGGCTCGTCTGAATGACACGCGGGAGGATTTGGTTTTTAACAAACCTAATAATTTTTCCACGTTGTTGGAACGCTTTTCAAACATTAAGCCAAGGCAACCTCTATTTTTAGCCGCCCCCACGATCTGTCATCCAGAGGAAGTCCATAGGACTGACGAAGGATCTCATTTTTCCGGTTGCCATATACAAAAACTTGAGTTTATAAACCCTCGTTAAAAAAACATTCACGCCAATCCTTTAAAAGAACTGTTCTCGCAATTTATAAAATCTTCTAAAAAATCCAAGGTTCTCAATGAGATTCTTCCTCACCACTAAAGGGGTTCGTCTGAATGACACGCGGGAGGATTTGGTTTTTAACAACACAAACTTTGGTTTAGCATCAATCGTCATTTTTGAAAAACATTTTAAACATTAACAAAAGTAGTTTCTATTTCCAACCGTCCCCACGACCTGTCATCCAGAAGCGATACGAAAGTATCGGTGAAGGATCTCATTTTTCCGGTTGCGCATCGATTCAGGTTTTTAAGACGATTCGTGCGGAGAGGAGGATGAATTATTTCTCTTAAACCAGGCTTCGCTTAAATCCAACCAACCGTGATTCTTAATTTCAATAAGTTCTATTTTTTTTGCACGACTCCATCCTTTGATTTGTTTCTCCCTTTGTATCGCCATAGAAACATCAGAAAACGTTTCAAAATAAACTAACTTTTTAACGCCATATTTTTTAGAGAAACCCTCGTTCATTTCATTTTTATGCTCATAGGAACGGCGAAATAAATCGTTGGTCACGCCGGTGTATAAAACCCCTGTCTTGCTGGCCATTATGTAGACAAAAAATGTTTTCGAGGTTTTCATCGTTACAAACGTTCTTTAATTCAAAACAAATTTATTTGATTGATTTTGTTATAAATCATTTCTTTTAAAGGAACTGTTTCTGCAAAATTATAAACTATTATCAAAAATTCAAGGTTCTCAATGAGATTCTTCCTCACCACTAAAGGGGTTCGTCTGAATGACATGCGATGGGGGCTGTACTGACTAAAGTTCAGCTTTAGCTTAACGGTGACCATATAAATTAGTTCTTTTTTCGATCAACGCGCATGGAGGGACTTTACAACTCTAGTTTCCCAGTTAATTAACAAGAAAAACTGGTCTACCAATCACCACGACATTTTATTTAAATAATTTTTTCTTACAAAAAACGGATTGATACCATTCTATAAATCAACTCCTTACCCAATCCGCACATTGCATAGATTAACACCTACCAAGAATTTGTTGTATAAATCTTCTAGTAATGTTATTAAGTAAGCGCTACATCTCTTTTCTTTTGAACCCCCTCAAAAGGATACCCCGTTATGAAACCTTTCTTCTTTTTTTTAACGCACAAACCATCTTCCGACCCCCCTTTTAATAAAAAAACCTAGCGAAATTTTCTCACACTCCTAAACTATTTCGCTTTATCTGAACTCTCAAAATTAATTCGTTTCTTCCAAAACAGTCGCTCATTTACCGCTTGCAAAAGTGGTATACTGTGTAGATTTGCTAAATTGGCCAATCTATGTCCAAAAAATGAGCGATTGATGATAATTTTTGTTCTCACATTTTTAGTTTTCCTCGGATGGACCGCCCCCAGCGGGGCTCAGGTGACTATTCCGCCCGCGGGAGAAGCCGGTATTGCCGAAAAATCTTTACGGCAATCCCAACAAAAATCATTCAATCCTCAGATTCAAGAAAATACCGAAATCATCACCATCGAAGACAGCCGAGAACTGGTCGATCCTGGCGCCGGTCCTTCGTTTTTTGTGAAAAAAGTTAAGATCGAAGGCAACACTCTTTTCGATAACGAAACCTTAGATCCCATCGTCGATCTAGGCGACGAGGGTATAGAATTAACTTTAGGTCTCTTATCTCTTATGGCCCAAGAAATATCCGCCCACTACTCGCAAGCGGGTTATTTCCTGGCTAAAGCCTATATCCCCGAGCAAGAGTTGATCGACGATACCGTTGTCATGAAAATTGACGAAGGGAAAATTGGCAAAATCTCCGTCGAAAAAAATAAACGTACCCAATCGAAAGACCTTTTAAAACGAATGCAACCGGTTGCCGACGAAGATATCCTTAGAGAGGCAACTCTGGAACGCACTCTTTTGGAAATCAACAGTCTAGCCGGTATCCAAGCGCGGTCTATTTTGCGCCCTGGAGAATTGCCGGGTACTTCGGACTTGGTCCTGGAAATCACCGAAACCAGTCCGTATTCGTTTAGTTTTGACGTCGATAACTATGGCTCGCCATTTACCGGAGAAAACCGTGCCGGTATTACCGCCACAGCCGGTAGTTCTTTGGTGCTGGGAGACTTTTTCCTTTTTCGCGGAGTGGCGTCGGAACTAGACCAACAATCCTTAACATTTTCTTATCAATACCCATTGAGCGATTTAGGAAGGAAAAACCTTAAATTTTCTTATACTTATTCGGAACAGACATTAGGAGCCAGTTTAGTCGCTTTAAGAGGCGGCGGTCGCACGCGACTTTTCAATATAGAATATTCTCAATCCATATTGCGCGACAAGACGACAGGACTTAATTTTCGCGCAGGTTTCGATCATAAAAAATTTGTTAACTTTGCATTGGGCAGCACCACCAGTAACGACGTGGTCCGCGACGTTTATATGGGAATCAGCGGGAATTTTAGCGATTCCTACTTAGGAAATAATATTTACGATTGGAAAGTTCAGTATGGATTTTTTCCTAACGATAGCGCCGCTCTTCCTTCGCGCGTTAAAGGAAGCGCAGATATCTTTTTAACTTCTTTAAATTTAACTAGATATCAGGGAACGCCGTTTTTAAACAGTTATTTTATTTGGAAGGCAAACGGACAGCTGGTCAGTAATCGAACTCTTTCTCCGGATCAATATGCGGTTGGCGGTTTCGGCACCGTGCGCGGATTCCCCTTAGCCGAGCAATCTGGCGACTGGGGTTACAACTTGGCTACCGAATACGTATTGCCCTTCCCTTCCAATCTTCCCTTCGGCATCGACAAATTCACTATCGGTCAGTTAATATCGTTTACCGGATTTCTCGAATACGGTAAAGTCTTCACCCGCGGATTATTAGCTGGCGAAACAAAAATGGAATCCATTGCCGGCGGCGGATTCGGCATTCAAATAAACGTGCCAAAAGGCGGCGGTTTCGGAACTAAGGAATACCGCCCTCCTATATCCTTTTCGCTCAGCTACGGTCTTCCCCTCACCGGTATCAAACCTTCGGATGGAAGCAGTGGCATTGTTTACGCCAGCGGTTCTATTGGCTTATTTTAGGAGCTAGGCTCCTGACAAATTTAAATTTTTTAGATATTTTCTATTTTCTAAAGCGTTCCAAATCTATTTAATTACTCCCGCCTTACCTCCCCTTTTTCTCTTTTTTCTTTTTATAATTCAAAGAGTTAAAAACCGCCACCCCTAAATCTCCAACTATATATAGGGAGCCAAAATCAAATCTTTATTTTTAAGAGATTGATAAGGCTTCCAAAAAACCAAAACAATATTTTCTGTTCTTCCAGGAAGATACTTCACCTTGCCAAATAAGAGTTCAACAACAAACAAACGCGCAAACTGAATATTCATTTTTAGCTCTATACCTACAACCGAAATTACATTTTATCTTTCTAAAACAATGTTTTAGAAAGTCAGCTCCCTTAGCCATCCACAATAGGTAGGGGACTATCGTTGAGTGTTTCCCTATTAGTTAATAGAAATATAATTTTTTTATTGGAGAAGCCAAATGGCCACTTTGCAAACCATCCGAGATGCGGCGGTCAGCGTTTTAAACGACATCGTTGGATTATCGCAATCAACGCTTTCGTTTCATAAAGAAAATATCCCAGCCACGGTAGTCGATAACACGTTTTTCGTAACTATGGGATCAATAGAAAAAAACGAAACAACACGAGCAGACGCATCGGCAGGACTTTGCTCGAACAAGGAACGAACGCTCATTGTCCGAGTTGTAATCGACGATGCGTCTCATACCGAACAAGATTATGAAGACTTAATTTATTTAGAAGAAACAATCGAAGACAACCTTCTCACAGATTCGAGAACGGCGCCTTACTTGGACACTTTAGTAGACGTCAAAACAGAACCGGATTCCGGTAACGCCTACTGGTTATTAGAGATGATTTTTTCTCTGGAATATCAACGCACATTTTAAATAGAGCCATTTGTAATCAGCATTTTCGCTGATTTGCTTTCGCCTAGCCCCTGATTTCAAGGGCTAGGTTCTTGGCAATATTGAATTTTTAGAGGTTCTCTAAACTTAGTTATTAAACCCCCTTTGGGGAAAGAGTTTCGCTTTCTGATTTAGCCCTCCCTGTAGTATGAATACCAAGCCGAAACTTTTTCCCCTTTTTTTGTAAACTAGAAGAAAGGAAAGTCATGTCAATTAACGTCAAAGAATTATCCGATCTGTTTGTCGTTTCTAAGAAAAAACAGGTCGTAAACGGTTCTGTTTCTGCCGCTGAAAATCCGGCAACTGCCGATTACCTGATTGCCTTCGACGAAGGCAGCAAAATCGATATCAGCGAAACTCGAGAAAATAACCAAGCGGAAAAAACGGGTTATTGGGAACCAACCCGCATTGAAACAGGCGAGAAAGAAGCCGCTGGAACGTTGACTCAAAATAAATCGCAACCAGCCACTCTCGCTTGGGCATTCGCTATGATGTGTAACGATCATGCCGACGCCACCGCAGGAACGACCGGTCACGTTCATACTTCTCAAATGACCTATGGTATCGAACCCGCATATTTCACGGCGGTTCATCAAAAAGGCGATATCGCGGATATGCGTCGTCATGTCGGCGTCATGATCGACACTTTAGGCTTGACCATGACCAAGGGCGCAAACTTGGCTGCGACAGTAGGCGTTAAAGGCCTCGGCAAAACGGACAACCGACGTATCACCGAAGTCGTTTCCGCTTTAGATAACGTTACAACGATAAGCTACACAAACGACATTCATGACGAAAGCGTCGACAACGTTACCGTTTGGGCCGACACCACAGGCGATGGAACTCCCGATAAAAAAGTAACCGTTACGGTCGTGGATAATACCAATAACGATCTAACAATCACTTCTCTAGGAGGCGCTGGATCGTCCGTAGATTATCATTTGGTCTATACCGCAGACAAATTAGTTACCGGCTATACCTGGTCAGACTTGAGTTCTATTAGCAAAATTGACGAATTCCGTCCGCGAACTCGCGACATCCAATTGATCCTCGGCGGTTCTTATGACGGAACCGATATCGTAGGCGGCGAAATCGCTAAATGCGAAATTTCAAGCGTTAACTACAACTACGCGGCTAACAGCGTTTCTCAAAAGTGTTTTCGAGGATCCTCCACAGCTATCGATCACTCTTCCCATGTAGACGTAGGGTTGATCAATCAAACCTTAACGGTTGATCGCGAAATAAAAGATTTCATCATGGATTACTGGCACGAATCTAATATGTATCCAGCCTTCAAAATCCACGCAGTGAGCCCCGTAGAATTTGAATCGGGTCACAACTACGAAATCGAGATCATCATTCCTAAAGTTGGTTTCACCGACAACCAACAAAACGTGGTCGAGGGCAAATGGTCCACTCAAAGCAGTTTGACCATTTTAAAAGACGATTCGGTAAACGATTATCCTTCGATTATTTTCAAAGTGAAAAATCAAGAAACCGGACTTTTTGTCTAATTCCTGACGTTGGATTGAGCGCATCAATAAATCGCATGTCGTATGAATGGAGGTTCTTACGATTGATTTGAACGGTTCAATCCAACGCTCATTGAAGGATGCGGACAGGCCCATTTTGACGCGTTATTAAATGGGGAAAAGTTCATTGCTTTTTGACGTACCGGAGGCCAACCTCCTCCTTCGGATAACGTCTGATTTCCTTTCAACCTTCCCGAACGGAAAAGCGGTAAAGGACTTTTCCCCAACCCGCGGAATATTAACGTAAGAAATCGAAGAATAAAATTTCTCTTACGATATGAGGCTTTCAATAATTTTTACACACATTCATACGGCTTGCTTGGGGGCGGTTTATCAATTGAAAAATGACAATCAAATTATTTTATCGGCAATTGTTTAGTAACTGAAAAAACTATTTTTCCCCGAACTCTAAAACAATTGCGCATCGTTCATTTGCAGGAAAGGAAGTTTGATGGAAAACCATTTGGCCATCGCCCACGACAATCGTTTAGATCTTGCCGAACTCGTAGCGGATAGTTCTTTAGAACCTTTGGGTTCTCGAAACATTCAATTTAAACAAAGAACCAAAGTTTGGCGTACTCAAGATACTGGAGGATCGACCGGAAGATCCATTATTGCGCTTTTCGATAGCCCGGAATTTGTCGAAGGTTATTTTATGACTGAATATAATTTCACGGTCGATTCTGAATACAGAATACAAGGCGTAACGGAAGGTCTTACCGGAGGCACAATAAATGTTGTATCGGGAAACGATACAGTCACAAAATCAGGCGGACCTGATTGGACCGCTTCCATGGTAGGAACCGATTTTGTATATGGGGCATCGGGTTCAAAATATTCAACCAAAATTTTGACGGTCGATTCGGTAAATACAATTCGGCTTACGGCTAACGCCCCCGCTTCTTACAATGGGAGCGAATACAATGCTCTAGATTTTGAAAACGCTTACGACGAAGTTTCTTTTCCAAATGGCTATAAATATGACAGCGGCATAAAAGAAGTTTGGAAATCAGTTTTCGGGGCGGGTGAAGATCGGTTTGGTTTTCATGGCGCGGGAGGGTTTCCCGACACGGAAGATTTTAAATTTATTAGGCCCATGGAACTCTTCTTATTCGATTCACCAGAAGAATACCAGTATTGGAAAATAACATTCATCGACGAAAATAATCCCGACGGATATTTAGAACTTGGACGCGCCTTCCTCGGTCCTGTCTTTAGACCGATTCGTAATTTCAAGGTCGATTTTCAAATTCAACCATTTAAAGATCCGTCGCGAAATGAAACCTCTCTGGGTCAAATAGCGCACTCAGACGGAAAGCAAAAATTCAGCGAAATAAAATTAAATTTTCAAAATGTCGAACCCGACGAAGTTCGATGGGGATTTGCCCATTTGCAAAACGTCGTTGGTTTAACGGAAGACTTTTTTATCTCTCTTGAACCCGATCAATCGGTTTCCGATTGGTTTTATAGCGTTTATTACGGTCGCCTATCAAAAGAAATTGATATTCGTCCGTCTAGAAACAATTCGCATTTGCGTAATGTTTCTTTAGCTTTTAGAGAAAGTTTATAAAACAAAAAAAATTACAAAAAATTTCATTTCTTCGCCGTGTTGGCAAAGTATTTCACTGGGCTGTGCTTAAAAAGCATGGCCTTTTTTCTTCTCTTTTTACTATGGAGGTAGTCATGAGTATCGTAATTTCGGAGTTAAAAAAAATTAGAATAACCGACGACAGCGGCGAAACCTATTTGCTCGTTTTCAAAAATCCCACTCAATCGGCGAAGCGAGCTCTTCAAAAAGCCAGCACAAATCGAAAGGGAAATTTAGACGAATTCGCTTATTTAGAAAAATTGAAAAAAGCTTCTCTAGATTTGTTGAAAGACGTTAAAGGACTCAAAATCCGATTCGAAGATATCGCCGATCGAGATTTCGAAATTTCTGCAAATATGTCCTTGGAAGATATGGATATCGTAAAAAGCCAATGTACGGAAAAAGGAATGGAGTTTTATCAAGGCGTTCAAGAACATTGGAAGGCAATTTTTGCCACTCTGCTTCCGCACGCTTTGGATCAAGCCATGACCGTTCTCTGGGTTCAAGACGTCGAGGCGGCTGAAGCCTCGGGGGAGTAAAACGCGACGCCCGAGTTTTGTATTCTACGGACTTGTGCGACATCAAGCGAGAAACGTGCCACATTCTTTTTTCTGTAAAAAAAGAATGGTGGGACACCGCTTGCGACGAATGCGAAAAAACTAGAGTGGAAACAGCGCCGGATATAAGTCCTTGGACACGTCGCGCTTTAGAACTCAAGTTTGAAATTGAAGACTGCGGTATTCCCTATGTAGTGGACGACCTCAGCTCAACCGAATGGCATGTTCTCGGAACGTTAAACCGAGAGTTCAAAGCCATTGAAGCCGAGCAAAGAAAAAAAGAGGCCGCTAAATGGGAAAAAATTCGCAAATAAGCCAAGAGGCGGTTTGTTCTTTTGCCCTTACAGGCTTAAGAACAGAGCCGCCTTTTTCGGCGCCTCTTAAAGAAACGACCAAAATCAACATAAATAATTTTTATACAAATTATTAAAGAGAATCAAAGGAACAAAATGAAAAAACACTTAAATAAAACACAACGATAGTTCTCAAATTAGACCAATTTTTGAGAGTTTGCTTTCATTCTCTTTACTAATTTGTGCCCCATTTTTAAGATTTTTATTATTTGATTGGGAAACGGATATTTGATCCGTTTCCTTTTTTTTTGGAGAAAACCAATGGCAGAAGTTGCCGTTCCAGTAAAAGTAAAAGTTGAGGCTTCCTCTAACGATATCAAGGACCCCAATTTAAAGAAAATACTAATAGATAATATCTTGGCCGTCGCTAAATCGTTAACAAAAGATCTGGTGGAGAAAAGCAAAATATTATCGACATCAGAAGGAAACGCTAAATTAGCAAAAGAAATCGACGAAGAAACTTCCCAGTTTATAGATAAGTTCAGCGCAAAAGCGCTCGAAGCGGCTGTGGAAGTCCTTCCCTCGGATATTAAAAAAACCATAACCGGCCAAGAAAATAAATTAATAAAAGAAATTAACAACAGAGCTAAAGGGTTCGTTGAAAACGCGGTCGGATTTTTATTTGGCCTTTTGCCCGACCCCATTTCTAAAAAGCTTGATTCAGTAAAGAAAAAGCTTCAAGAAAAAGCGGGCGAGGCGGCCATCGAACTTGTCGGAAAGGGAGTCAAAAAACTCACGGATTCGATTCCGCAAGAATTCGTTAAATATTTAAAGGGACAAGACAATAAAGCCCAAGAAGAAATCGCCAAATTTGTAAAAAATGGCCTCAATAAAGGACTCGAAAAATTAGGAAGTCAGTTACCCAAGGAGTTTTCCGAAACTTTAACAGGCGATGGCACATTTGGACAAAAACTCACCGCCCTTATCAAATTATCCACTGAAGAAGGACTCGATAAACTAGGGGATTCCCTACCAAAAGAGTTCTCGGATATCCTCAAAGGCAAGGGAACGATCAGTCAAAAAATTGCCGGAGTCATGGAAATATTGACTGGAAAAGTAGTTGAAGAATTGCAGGAAATTTTACCCGATAACCTATCCCAAGATACAAAAACCAAAGATATTATCGACCAAAATGCAAAAAAACTTGCAAAAGCCAAAGAAGCCGCAAAGGTTGTACAGGAAAAAAGTCCTCATTTTCAAAAAATCGTACCCATCTTCGACCCCACTCCTCACGATAATTTGGCCGATGGAGAATTTGACGGCGACCCTGAACCGCCAGTTGATAATACCGCTAAGAAAATAAACCAAAAAAGCATCGAGGAAAAACTTACAAAAATCTTCACCAAAGTAGCGGATGAAATAGACGAAAAAACTTCTGAATTGATAAAAGAAACTCTCGATAAAGCTTCTAAAAAACTCCCCGAACTTGTCAAAAAATTGGGCGAGAAAATAGACAAAAAGATTCCAGAGGTCCTGGTTAAAGTAGCCGAAAAGCTCGATAAAGAAACCACGGAACTGACAGAAATCGTCGCCAAAAAAGCGCTCGATAAAGCTGTGGGATTTATCCCTCCAGAGGTTCAAAAGTTTTTAAAAGGCGAAAAAAATACTTTAGCCGAAGACGTTTCCGAATACGCTAGCGAGAAAGTCTCTGGACTCGCCAACGCTTTATTAGACATACTTCCCGACAGCCTCGTAAAAAAGTTAAAAATCGATAGAGAGAAACTTGGAAAACAGATTTCGGAAGCCATTACCAAAGCGGTTCCCGAAGCATTGGAAAAACTAAAAGGTTTGGTTCCGGAAGATTTTATTAAATTTCTAAAAGGCGAAGAAAACAACGTCCTAGAAAAAGTTTCAGGATTCATTCGAAAAAACCTTCGAAAAGGGCTCGAAAGTTTAGCGGACTTTTTGCCGACGGATTTTTCCAAAGCGCTAAAAGCCGAAGGCTCTATCGGCCAAAAACTTGCGAACGTTCTAAAACTTTCGGTAGAAAAAGGACTCACTTTTATCGGGGACTTTTTGCCTAAGGATTTTTCGGGAATCTTGACAGGCGACGGCTCGATCGGCCAAAAAATTTCCGGAGTTTTTGGAGTGTTGGCGGAAAAAGGATTGAACTTTTTTAAATCTTTTTTCCCTGAAGGAAAAAATCCTCTGAAAGAAGAAATCGACGTCGATAATTTAGCGGCAGAGGAGTTTAATGCAGACCTTGACTCCAGCGTAGTCAGAGCTTTAGTTGAGGAAAACGCTCGACGAAACATAGCGCGACAAGCTCCTGGAATTCCTCATGAAAATTTATCCGATGGAGAATTTGGGTCAGACGAGGTTATCGAAAATACAAAGGAAAAACTATTAGAAACTCAAGAAGCTCATCAAGAACATCATGTAATTATTGAAGAAGCCCAACAAGAAAGTATTACCAAGCAAAGCGAAGCCGATCAAGAATTATTGAATAACCGTATCGAAGGATTGAACCAGTTAAAAGAAGCCAATGTAACCGCCTTCGATGAAATTAAATCGGGGGCTGGGAAATTTTTAGCGGAAGCCAGTAAGGTTAGCGTACTTAGCGCCGAACTCTTTGGTAATTTGGCAAATGCAATGCAAGTTTCTTTGTCTAAAAATCTCACCGCTATGCTTCAGGGCACTAAAAGTTTTTCCGAAGCCTTTAAAAGTTTTATATCAGATATGGCCAGCGCGTTCATATCCCAGGTCGGAGCAATGATTGCCAAATGGCTTGCCCTCCAAGCGGTAACCGGCATATTTAACTCTTTAGGTTTTAGCAGGGGAGGAATTATTCCCCCAGGTGAAGACGGTTTTTTCCTTGGCAGATCTGGAGAAGGAATCTTAACTCCCGAAGCGGTACTTCGGGTGGGCGGAGAAGCTGGACTGACCGCCTTAAATAATGGAGCTCCAAGTATATTGGGAGTTACCTCTGATGCTTTTTTACGCTTCACTCAAGGAGTGCCGACAGATTTTATCGGGCCCATTGTTCCACAAACAGGTTTTGAGCAATTTGGAACAAACGTAATTGACGGACTGGGTTCTTTTGGCGGCGCGGTAGGCTCATTTATCGGCGGCACGGCTGGCAATTTATTAGCTAGCGAACTATTTGCTCCTTCAACCGAATCGTCTTTGGGCGGCCTAACAGGCGGCATAGCTGGCTCTGCTTTAGCCGCTGGAACTAGCTTTTTAGCAAACTCTGCATTATTAGGCGCCGCTGGCGGGCCAATTGGTATAGCGATAGGAGCATTTTTAGGAACGTTAGCCGGCTCTGGAATTGGCGCCATCTTCGGAGGAACCAAACTCGGGCAATCTGAAATTGAGATTGGCCAGCTAATCACCTCCATTCATGAAACTCGGGGCGTTACCCAAGCAGAGGCCTTAGCCTTGGCAAGGCTCGAAAAACCAAATACAGGCTCGGATAATATCTCCGATGTCATAAACGAAAAGTACGAGGGATTTTTTCCAGGAACCGGTCATTTACGCGATGATGGGTTCGAACGCGAATCGGTAAACTGGTGGACAGTCCAAGGATTTTCGTCTCTCATCGAAAATGGGTTACGAACCCGTTCTGAAATCGAGGCGGGTTTAATACAAGATCTAGTCGTTTTCAAAGGAAAATTCCAAAGCGGTTTAGATTTTGTTCCCTTCGATAATTTTCCCGCTTTACTGCATCGAGGCGAACGGGTACTGACTAGCGAAGAAAACCGCAACTTTAATCCAGATACCACGGAGCTCAGCGGTTTTATAATATCCTTAGCGGAACGTTTCATACAAGGACAAGAACGTATCGAGCAACAGCTTAAAACGCTAGAGTCAATTGACGAAGGAATGGACAAAGCTCAAGTTAACTTGAAAGTCGTTACCGAGGACGGCGACGAAATAGCGGAACATGCGGTTAATCTTTTCGAAAAACGGTTAGACACGGGAGAAATTCGAATCAAAGCAAGATCGATTGACAATTTCTAAACGAGCGTTAATTCGTTTCAATAATTTAAACGATAAAAACTTAAAAGTCGCTTTTTTATAAGAGCGATTTGGTTTTCGCCGTTTTTTTTGGATTCCATGCAGGACAAAAATTTTATCGCTCAATTATCTTTTACGTTTATTAGATCTTTTTCCAGAATTTTTCAATTAGGACAAAAGGAACCGAGTAAATATGAGAACTATCACCACATACGACCAATTGCTTGACGAAACCGATTCAGAAAAAGTCTATCTAGCGGAAATTGAGCCTTGTTTACTTATTTCGAATTGGACTCTCGCGCCGGGAATGAGCAATACATATCAGGCTGCATTATCGAGAGAAAGCGTTCCCATTCGACTAAAAGAAAACGACACTGACCAAGAGAAAAAAAACACTATTACGGAAGTAGAAGCGCAGGCCGGAGCTTGGAGTTTCAACTCCACTGCGGGACTGTTATATTTACACGCTTCCGATTCTACAGATCCAAATTCTAAGACAACCATCGTCTACTTATTGGAAACTTTTGCGACACACGGACGGGTTTTTAACAATCTTTATTATCGTCCCTCAATTGCCCGGATCCCGGAGGTGCGCCAAGTCGTTAGCGAAAGCAATACGGGAAATTCAATTCAATCCAGCGGCGGTCTTTCGCTATTAGAAGATAGCGGAGACCCTTATTGGATTAATAATTATTTCCGTTTAAATTGGCTTAATAAACGCGCAGTTTTAAAATTGGGAGGCGCCGATCCGGAATACCCTTATTCCGAGTTTAAAACGGTGGCCCGTTGGGTTACCAAAGGCGGTAATCTTTCGGATCGAGGCGTGGATTTAAAAATGGCCGATTTAAAAAGTTTGTTTAAAACACGAATCGAATTATCCACATTTGAATTGGCCCAATATCCAAACATAGATTCCTTTGTTGAAGGAAGAGAAATTCCAAAAGCATTTGGACAAATTCATAACGCCCCCGCTTTTGAAATCGATCCCAATGTGGGTACTGGCGGTAAATGGAAATTAGCGGAAGGTCCTATCAACGCTATCACCGCCGTCTATGACGAAGAAAAACCAATTTCTTATACAGCTAATACAGCCGCAGGCGAATTCACGTTAAACGCAACGCCTCAAGGGAGCGTAACGGCGGACTTTAATGGATATGTAGATGGGGGTCAATGGTTGAGCAAACCCGGAGAAATCGCAAAATACGTTTTGCGTAACTTAGTCTCTCTATCGGATGACGATCTATGGCTAGACGATTTCGACGATCTGGATACAAGTCGAAATTATATCTTAGGAATTTATATTGGTCGCGCAGTCGAGGCTTCGGACATATTGTCCAAAATAGAAAATTCGGCTCACGCTTTTTTTTACACGGACCGCGCTACGGGGAAAGTAAGAGTTCAAACTTTTTCGTTATCGGATATTAGCGATCCAAATCGCGCTCAATTAGAAGACGATAACTTATTTAAATGGCAAGTCAATATGGAGCAAGACGTATTTCCACGAATAGAAATCTCTTATAAAAAAAATATGGCTTCCAACGACGAAAAATTTATCCAACTCAGCGACTTGGAATCGGTTCGCCTAAACGATGCCGATGAAACCAAAACCATCGACACATTTTTAGCGAATAAAACCGATGCAGAAGCGTTAGCGTCCATCATATTGCCATTTTACGCGCGACCAAAATTCTTAGCCAAAGCGGAAACCCATCTCCGCCCTCTAGATCGGAATCTTTACGAAAACGCCGAAGTCATTCGCGACAACAGCCGCCTGGAGTTTCCGGGCGACGATCCCGTTTTTCGTATTGTGGGTTTTAGCGAAAGAGCTGGAAAAGATAAAAAACGAGTGAATCTAACTCTCGTAAAAAACTATCAACCCGGAAGTTAATGAGGAAAAAAATTTTATTTGATATTAGATAGGATTGTTTCAGGAAAAGCCGAACCGTTAACGCGGTTCGGCTTTTCTTTTTGAGAACGTTTTTAGGATTCCCCTTAAAACGTTGACTTGGCCACTTTTATTGTTGGAGGTTTTATCAATGAGTCTATTTGATTACCAGGCTTACCAATGGACGAAAGGACAACGCAATTGGCATTTTCCTTATAACAATGCTTTGGAAGCGCTTAAAAATTTTCTTGGAGACAAGGGTAACCATAATTCGATTGGAGACGGTTTAGCCGCAAACGAAACAGAAATATTAGCGGCGCGCAACGGCGAACCTTCGCTATTAGCAAAGAACCAAGCGCAGGACACGTTATTTAACATAGAACATAACCCGGATGGTACACATCCAGTTTCGGCGAGTGTTGGCGCCGATTGGAAAATTTCTGGACATTCCGTCTCGTATGATTCTTCCAATTCGTTTACCATTCCCACAGACGTAGCGACAGTCTATGTCAAAGGACGAAGATTAAAAATCTCGTTGTCTAGCGGAGATGTATTTGCTTCCGTTGTTTCCGCTGTTTATAGCGCTCCCAACACTACCGTAACGATTCAAGAATCGAATTTAGACAATACTCTTAGCGCTGTTTCTTACGGATTGATCAGCCCTGGCGAAACAGGGTCGATGCCGAATATTCCCGAGATCGAAGTTCTTACAAGCAATCTCATGCGGGCTTTTGAAGAACTTCAGGAATACCATGGCGGCTCTTTATTGATGGAATCCAGTTGGTCGGACTCGTTTGCCAACCCAAACGAACAAGGAGCGGACGAGGCGAATTCAACAGGATATCTGCACGATCCTACCAATACTCTTTACAAGGGAACAGATCCTGGTATTGGAATTGATTCAGATAAAAATTACGGCACGGAAAATAATTTCTTACAACAAGAATGGACTAACGCAAATCAATCTACCTCTCAAGCAACAGTCACTAATGGCGACACAGCAGTAACGCTTGTTAGCAATAGTTGGCCCACCAATTGCGCTAATGGTCGGATTAGTTTTGACTCAGGTTCCACATGGTATCACATCGCTACTAGAACCGACTCAACCAATTTGGAGCTTGCCACAACGGCAGTAGAATCATCTAACGATTACGACTACATCATACGCATGAGTGGATTTGATTCCGGAGAATTAAAATTAAATGGAGAAACAAATATAAGCTATGGGCCATCTAATCTTGATCAAACGGCTTCAAGTAAGGTAACAAATCGCCACGTTGGCTCCATTGGCTCCCCTTCTATATCTAGCGGCGGTAACACCTTTCAACCTAGCGTCAATGGGAAAATTGATAAAATCAATCTCGACATGCAGGGGCTTGGAACCGGTCCCACCGATAGTATGTATTTAGAAATTTACGCTACTAGCGGATCGCCAGGGTCTATGTTCCCAACGGGTCCTGTGTTAGCAACTAGCGGTACAATAGCCGGTAGTGTTTTAGGAGGAAACGCTGTACCCGGAACTAGTGTTGACTTCACGTTTACCGGCTCCAACCAAATTTTATTAACTGCCGATACTGAATACGCTTGGGTTTTTAGAAGAACAGGCGGCGATTCGTCAAGTCACTATTATGGTATGACCAACGAAACTAGTAGTACGAACAGTAATTACACTCGCGGTAACTTTTTTGAAAATACTGGCGCGGGAGGCAATAATTGGCAGGTAAGTCCGAATGGATATCCGGATAGATATTTTCAATTTTACAATTTACCCGAAACCATTTTAGGAAATATTCCTATTTCGGAATACGTTTCTATATGCGATACGGAATCGCAAAATACAAATACTTCATCTTGGCTTGATATTAATTCGGCCTCTGTGACAGAAAATCTTAATTCGCAATCCGTTTATTATTGGCTAGCGTTTGATCCTGCATCTGGATTCGACGACGGAACCGAAATTAAAATTTTCAATTCGGCTGGAGCCGTTTGGCGAAAGATTGTTCGCAAAAATGGAATCAATTGGGAATACAACAACGATGCTACTAACACAGCGGCTGAAGCTTGGTTAGTGGCTTCAACGAACGATTTATTACATGCAGCATCGCAGGCGATTTCCGCTCAAGCCGCAAACCGGATGACAGGAACAGAGTTAGCCGCTATTACAGATACAGAATGGGAAGGAACAGACGGTTGGTCAATTTCCATCAATTCAATAATTCGCGGGGTAACTCTTTATTCAAATAGTTCATCCCAAAATCCATCTCTTTCCCAATATCGAATAAACTACGATTCAGAACGCGGCGCTATGGATTTGCGCAGTAAAGCTTATGATCCTGGTTTTGCTCCCTCTGAAGCTTATCTGTGGACTAGAGCTGAATATGTCGATATCGACGGACCAGGATTATTTCAAGTCAGTCGCAATGGTGGATCTGAATGGACTGCTTTTTCGATGGTTCAACAAGGACTCCCATTGTCGGGCAATAATCGCATATTGCGCGGAACTGTCGATTTAGGAGGGCAAACGACAGGACAGGATTTACGCTGTCGCTACCAGACATCACAAGGAAAAGATCAGTTTCTCCACTCTTGGGGACTGCAAGCAAAACCATAAAGCTTCATCTAAGAATGTTTGAAGAAAAGCCGAACCGCATTAACGGTTCGGCTTTTCTTTTTGAGAACGTTTTTAGGATTCCCCTTAAAACGTTGACTTGGCCACTTTTATTGTTGGAGGTTTTATCAATGAGTTTATTCGATTTTCAAACTTATCAATGGGCGAAAGGACAACGCAATTGGCACCTTCCCTATAACAATGCTTTAGAAGCGCTTAAAAATTTTCTTGGCGACAAAGGGAGTCACAATTCGCTTGGCGATGGTATCGCCGCAAACGAAACAGAAATTTCGGACGCGCGCGATGGCGAAGCAACGATGCTAGCCAAAAATCAATCCCAGGACGCCTTGTTTAACATTGAACACAATCCCGATGGAACGCATCCTGCTTCGGCTAGCGCAGGTTCGGATTGGAAAGTTTCCGGACACTCCGTCTTCTACGTATCCGCTAACTCGTTTTCTATCCCGTTAGACGTAGCGGCTATTTATGTTAAAGGACGTCGACTTAAATTAACGCTGGGGAGCGGCGACGTATTTGGTTCTATCGTTTCGGCAGTTTATAGCGCTCCTGACACAACCATTACTATTCAGGAATTGAATTTAGACAATACTCTCAGCGCAGTTTCTTACGGTTTAATCAGTCCTGGCGAAACGGGATCGATGCCAAAAATTCCAGAAATCGACGTTCTTACAAGCAACCAAATGCGCGCTTTCGAGGAAATTCAAGAAAACCACGGCGGTTCTTTATTGATGGAAGCGGGCTGGTCCGACTCATTTGGAAACGCTAACGATCAAGGAGCAGACGACGCGATTTCAACTGGTATCGTTCACGATCCCATAAATACGCTTTATAAAGGAGCAGACCCGGGAATTGGAATCGACATAAATAAGGATTACGATACAGAATCAAATTTTATTCAACAAGAATGGACAAATTCGACAGGTACTGGAACTTCGCAGGCTAATGTGGCTAGCGGGACTACCGTAACTCTCTCCTTAGGAATTTGGCCAACACATTGTCATGGAGGCCGAATTAGTTTTGATTCTGGTAGTTCTTGGTTTGTTATCGTATCAAGAGAATCCGACACGGAAATAAAACTTATGACTCCGGCTCCAGACGGCGATTTCAACTATATTATACGAATTACCGAGTTTGACGCCGGAAAAATAAGGCTTACCGAAATCCCTAGCCAAGCTATAGATTCCAATACAGTACTGTTACTCAAAATGGACGGAAATTTTTCAGATTCCAGTCAATATTCTCATTCCGTTACCGCTCACAATAATGTTTATTTGGATTCTTCCCAAACCAAATTAGGATCCACAAGCGCTAGGTTCAACGGAGATAACGCACATCTCTCAATTCCCGACAGTAGTCTTTTCACAATGGGAGCTGGAGATTGTACTTTTGAATGTTATATCCGAATGAATAGTATTGGCGGGGATGTTATGGGATGTCATATGACGGATGGTAATTATTATCATTCTTTTTCGTATAGTGCCTCAAGTTTAAGCTTAAGTTTTGGTACTCCCGGTATGGCCACTATCCAAGCCCCTTGGAGTCCTTCTACAAATACCTGGTACCACGTTGCTATCGTTAGAAGCGGCAGTAATGGCTATGTATTTGTCGACGGCCAACAAATTGGCACAACAACAACGGTCACTGGTACTATGCAAAACCACTCTTCAACCTACACAATCGGAATCATTGGACAGCATTATCTATCTAACGAAATTGATGCCTGGATGGAATCCTATAGAATTTCCAACGTCGCTCGCTGGACCTCAAATTTCACTCCCCCAGCAGTTCATTATGGACTTAAGCAAAATACGACTTTGGAGTATGTTTCCGCTTGCGACAAGGAAGCGCAAAAAACCGATACTTCTCCCTGGTCCGATATTAACTCAGGGTCTGTTACTGAAACCTTAGACTCTCAAAATATTTACTACTGGTTAGCGTTTGATCCCGTCGATAGTTTTGGCGATGGGACTGAAATTAAAATTTTCAATTCCGCGGGTTCGATTTGGCGAAAGATTGTTCGCAAAAATGGAAATAACTGGGAATTTAACAACGATGCAACAGATACTGCGGCTGAATCATGGACCGTTGCTTCAACAAATGATTTATTGTATGCCGTGTCGCAAGCTGTTTCCACACAAACCGGTAACCGTATGACCGGCGCGAATTTAGTCGCCATTACAGACACACAATGGGAAGAATCTGGCGGTTGGTCTATTTCAATTAATTCAATTGTTCGCGGAATAACTCTTTTTTCTAATAATAACGGTCAAAATCCTTCCGTCTCCCAATATCGACTAAATTACGATTCTGAAAGAGGCGGAATGGATTTACGCAGTAAAGCTTATGACCCTGGTTTTGTTCCATCCGAGGCTTATGTTTGGACAAGGGCCGAGCATGCCGACATTGATGGACCTGGAACTTTTCAAGTTAGCCGCAATGGAGGCGCTGAATGGACTGCCGTTTCAATGGTTCAACAAGGCCTTCCATTGGAGGGCGACAATCGCATACTGCGCGGAACTGTCGATTTAGGAGAACAAACAATAGGGCAAGACTTGCGTTGCCGATATCAAACGACTCAAGGAAAAGATCAGTTCCTTCACTCGTGGGGATTGCAAGTAAAACCATAAAAACTCTTTTGAAATTGTTTCAAAAAAAGCCGAACTAAATATAAAGGTTCGGCTTTTCTTTTTTGAGAACGTTTTTTGAATTTTCCATTAAGCGTTGACTTGGCCACTCTAAATTTGAGGTATCAATAATGAATTTTTTCGATCATTCATTTTTTCAATGGACAATTAAAGGTAACAATAATGAATTTCCTCGATTATTTATCTTTCCAAACGGCCAAAGGCCAAAAAGAATGGCATAACCCCTATAACGAAGTCCTAGAAGCTTTGAAAAACTTTCTTGGAGACAAAGGAATTCACAATTCCCTTGGGGACGGTCTAACCGCCTTGGAATCCGAGATCCAAACCAGTCGCGATGGAAAAACTTCGCTATTGGTTAAAAATCAAGCTCAAGACGCTTTATTTAATGTCGACCATAATTCTAATGGAACCCATCAAACTTCGGCAGGAACAGCTACCGATTGGAAAAACTCCGGTCACACAGTGACTTATTTGTCTGCTAACTCATTTTCTATTCCTATCGACGTCGTATCAACTTACGTCAAAAATTTACGGCTAAAAATCCAACTATCGAACGGCAAAGTTTATTCTTCTGTCGCTTCCGCTTCCTATAGCACACCTAATACGACCATTATCATAAAAGATTCTATTTTGGACAACACGCTTCAAACCATTTCATATGGTTTGGTAAGCCCAGGTCCCACCGGCTCAATCCCCACAGATCCTCAAGTTGAAGTTAACAGCAGCAACGTCATGCGATTGTTTGACGAAATCCAAGAAGATCACGGCGGCTCTTTACTTATGGAAGCGGGTTGGTCCGACTCCTTCGGTAACGCCAACGAACAAGGAGCCGACGAAGCAAATTCTTCAGGTTTTCAACACGATTCAGGTAATACGCTTTATAAAGGATCCGATCCGGGAACCAATTTAAACTTCGATAGAAACTACGATGCAGAGTTAAATTTCTTCCAACAGGAATGGACCAACGCTAATCAATCGACTTCACAAGCAACTGTGGCAAGCGGAACAACTATTACCCTCTCATCCGGAATATGGCCAGCAAACTGTACTAATGGCCGCATCAGCTTTGACAACGGCTTAACATGGTTTGATATAACTTCTCGCGATTCTAGTACACAAATTACTTTAGTAACCATGGCAACAGATGGCACATTTGATTACATTATCCGGCTGAGTGAGTTTAATGAAGGTACAGTAAAATTTAATATCGCTTACGCAGCAACAACAGACTTAACAAATCCTGGAGATCCATTTGTTCATTCCAACGCTCATTCTAATAGCCTAACAGCTGGAGGAGATTCTAGAGCGATTGACGACGATAGTACTTCTACTCAATCGATGCTTTGGTACAACATATCGAGTGGAGGCGAATTAAGATGGGTCGCGGTTGATATTGGAGTAGCTGCAAAGGTCAATGAAATAGTTTTAAACAGCTCGGCGGATAGCGGAGGAGGTTCATTAAAAGATTTTAAAGTCTATGGATCCAACACAACCCCAACAGCAGGCCAATCTCCAACTACCAACGGAGCAACTTTATTACACACCGAAACAGCGTTCCCCGAAGTGGTTTATGTGAGCGGCACTACTGTTGGCCCTATGAGGTCTATAACGTTTACCAACAATACTGCCTATAATTGGTATTATGTGGTAATCACTGCCGTTTGGAGCCAAGACTACTGTAGAGTCCATGAAATCGAATTAAAGGCCCCCGCAATTAATGCCGCTTCGGAGTACGTTTCAATTAGCGATACGGAATCGCAAAAAATTGACACGTCGGCTTGGGCCGATATAAATTCAGCTTCAGCTACCGAAATTTTAAACTCTCAAAACGTTTATTACTGGCTGGCATTCGACTCTGTAATCGGATTTGACGATGGAACAGAGATTAAGATTTTCAACTCAACAGGTAACGTTTGGCGAAAGATCGCCCGCAACAATTCTGGAGCCTGGGAATATAACAATGACGCCACGGACACGGCATCCGAATCCTGGACCAACGCCTCAACCAACGACCTACTCCACGCCGTTTCAGAAGCGATTGCAACCCAAGCGTCAAATCGAATGACGGGAACAAATCTCGCGTCTATTTCCGATACGCAATGGGAAGAAACTGGAGGATGGTCAACAATCACTAATTCAATCGTTCGCGGTTTGACACTTTATTCAACGAGCGAAAACCAAACTCCATCGGTTTCACAATTTCGATTGAATTACGATTCCGAGCGAGGAGCAATGGATCTGCGTTCTAAGACTTACGATCCAGGTTTCGAACCCAATGAAGCCTACTTATGGACAAGATTGGAACATTCTGATATCGACGGCCCTGGAACATTTTACGTTAGCCGGAATGGTGGCATCGAATGGACGGCCATTTCTATGGTTCAACCCGAACCGCCAATATCGGGTGATATTCGAATCTTACGGGGAATAGTCGATTTAAGTGGTCAATCATCCGGACAAGATCTGCGCTGTCGTTTTCAATCCGAACAGGGAAAAGATCAATTTCTCCACTCGTGGGGACTACAGGTCAAATAACCGAATCTTTAACAATCAATTTTGAAACGTTGTCCAAGATTATTGGAAACGTAGATATAGAAATTTCTTTGAGGATAATCCATGAGCTTATTCGACTATTTAACTTATCAATGGACAAAAGGTCAGCGTAACTGGCACATTCCATTCAACGACGCCCTAAAAGCGTTTGAAAGCTTTCTGGGGGACAAAGGAAGTAATTCGTCGCTAAGCGCCGGTATTTCGACTTATGAATCGGAGATAACGGCGGCGGCGGATGGAGAAACTTCTCTCTTAGCTAAACATCAGGCGCAGGACGCTTTGTTCGACACGGAACATAATCCAGACGGCACTCATCAAGCCTCATCAAGCGTAGACGCGGACTGGATAGCCTCCGCCCACTCGGTTACCTTTATATCGGCAAACTCTTTTTCTTTTCCCGCCGACGTTGCGCCCCTTTATGTCGAAAACCGTAGAATCAAAGCTATATTATCGGGCGGCGACGTATATGCAACGGTGGCATCAGCTTCTTATAGCGCCCCTAACACAATTGTGACTACTAATGAATCTGTATTAGACAATACTTTGAGCTCAATTTCATACGGAATATTAAGTCCCGGCGAAATGGGCTCCATGCCCATAAACCCGCAAGCAGAAGTGAATACTAGTAATCTAATGCGAGCTTTCGAGGAACTTCAAGAAAATCACGGCGGTTCCTTATATATGGAAAAAGGTTGGTCGGACTCGTTTGGAAACGCCAATGAACAAGGGGCGGACGAAGCCAATTCGACAGGATTTCAACACGATCCAAGTAATACACTTTATAAAGGAACCGATCCGGGAACAAACGACTCAGATAAAGATTACACAACAGAAGCGAATTATCTACAACAAGAGTGGACCAACGCGAATCAAGGAACGGCAAAAGCGACGGTCGTTAATGGCGACGCTACGGTTAATTTAGCGTCTGGTTTTTGGCCGACAAACTGCTCCAATGCCAAGATTAGTTTTGACTCGGGATCTACCTGGTACGACATAAATAGCAGAACAGATGGAAGTAATATCGAGCTTACTACCCTCGCAACCGAAGCTTCAAACGATTACGACTATATCATTCGAATGAGCGCGTTTAACTCTGGCGTTGTGAAATTAAGTTCTAATGGAGACTTTCCTGTCGGTGACGGCCGGGATGGTACGGTAACGATTACCGCTTCTAAAAATATTAATACCAACATTCTTGGTTCCTTACGATCCACAAACGCCGATGGTATATCAACCACAGTGACGGCAAATCCAACTGGAACTTCTATCCCCGTCGGTAGTATTACGGGTTTTGCAGATGGCGACAAAATCCTGCTGATAAATATGCAAGGGACAACTGGAGATTTGGCGGACGTTGGAAATTACGAAATATTAACTGTCAGCGGAACGCCATCGGGATCTACGGTCGCTACAAAAGAAACGATAACTAAATCCTATGACGGAGTGTCGTTTGCCAGTCAAAAAGTGGTTTGTCAACGCATCCCACAATGGACCGACGTCAATATTAACAGCGGCGGCGATTTAACTTGTAATGCTTGGAACGGTTCTAGCGGCGGCGTTCTCATATTTTATGCTTCGGGAACGGTAACCGTTACTAGCGGTAGAACGATTCACGCCGATAGCAAGGGGTATAGAGGGGGAGCAAAAAGCGTAACAAACGGAGCGAGTTCTTATCAAGGAGAATCTATATTGGGAACAGGTTCAACGGGTTCAAGCGCTAATGAAGGGGGCGGTGGCGGATCGTATGCAAGTACCTCTCAAAATGGAGATGGCGGCGGCGGCGGTCATGGCACAGTTGGAGCTAATGGACAGGATGGAAATCAGAAAGGAACTGGCGGCTCGGATTACGGCGACGTTAAATTAGCGGATTTATTTCTTGGATCTGGCGGTGGAGGCGGCGCTTACCATTGGCACGGAGGGCCTGGAGCTTCAGATGGAGCCATTGGCGGCGGTATTATTTATATAATCGCTACAACTGTTGTCGTTGATGGAAAAATAAATTCAAAAGGCGGTATTTCCGGAACGGCTACTGGTAATCAAGGCGGTGGCGGCGCGGGCGGCGCAATTTTTATTAGAACGGAATCCCTCACGCTAGGAACCGATTCCATCAGCGCCATCGGCGGTCATGCGAATGACGATGTAAATGATGGTAAAGGAGGTGAGGGTCGAATTAGGTTTGAGTATCAAACTATTAACGCTAAATCTTTTCCAAGCGATTCAGACGCAAATACCGGTTCCGATCCAGATCCGGGATCAACCGCAGAAGCTCGTTTTAATGTGTTTTCAGAATGCGTATCGGTTTGCGATTCCGAAACCAAAAAAACCGACACTTCGGGTTGGACTGATATCAATAGCGGTTCGGTTATGGAAACTCGCAATGATCAAGACGCAAATTATTGGGTTTGTTTTGATCCCGCAGTCAATTTTGGAGCCAATACGGAAATTAAAATTTTTAATCAAGACGGATCGGTTTGGAGAACGATAGCTAAAAACAATTCCAATACTTGGGAATATAACAATGCGGTCTACGACTCGACGAAAGTGTTGCTACATGGAGACGGGTCGGATGGAAGTACCACCTTTACAGACAGCGGACCTTTAGCGCACGCTTTTACTGTGTTTGGTAACGCTCAAATAGATACGGCGCAAAGCAAGTTTGGCGGGGCTTCCATGTTGTTTGATGGGACTGGCGACTATATCCAAATGACTTCAGAACATTCTGATCTTGATCTAGGAGATTCTGATTGGACTATTGATTATTGGGTAAGATTTAACAGTGCATCTCAATCAGGTAAATCCATATGGACTATCGGCGACGCAAGCGACAATCTATACTTACAGCTTGAGTCTAATCCTGTTCAATATTTCTATGTTTATTATACTCATCCAACTTATACAAACTTTGCTACAACCAACTTCAATCGAGGTAGCGGAGTTTCTACAGGGCAATGGTATCATCATGCTTTTGTTAAAAAAGGTACCGATCTTTATATGTTTGAAGATGGTAAACAAATAGCTACAGCATTTTCACCTGTTCCCCCGAACATGGGATCGTTTACTAATAGTAAATTGTCACTTGGAAGAAGAGAGGTTTATTCAGACGGCTACTTCGATGGTTGGATAGAAGAATTTAGATTTTCTAAAACAGCCTTGTGGACTGAAAACTTTACTCCTCCAACGAGCCCACACATCTATATTAGCGGCGGGCCCAGCGATTATGCTGGAGTAACTGCCGATACAAACGATATGCTTCATGCCGCTTCGCAAGCGGTTTCGGCCCAAGAAGCTAATCGCATGGATGGAACTGATCTGGCGAATATTACAGACTCCGAATGGGAAGATAGTTACGGTTGGTCAACTTCCACCGATTCCATGGTGCGCGGAGTAACGCTGTATTCATCTAACGAGATTGAAAATCCTAACGTTTCTCAATATCAAATAAATCACGATTCAGTCAGAGGAGAGCTGGACTTGATAAGTCAAATATACGATCCAGGTTTCGCGCCTTCCGAAGTTTATTTATGGGCTCGCGCCGAATATTCCGACATCGACGGACCGGGAACATTTCAAGTTAGTCGCAATGGAGGAAGCGAATGGGCGACAATTACAATGGAACAAAAGGGGCTACCGATAACTGGAGATATTCGTATTTTACGAGGAACGGTCGATTTAAGCGGTCAAACATCCGGTCAAGATTTGCGATGTCGATACCAAACCGGGGCTTCAAAAGACCAATTTCTACACTCGTGGGGACTACAAGCCAAGTCCTAAACCCACTTTTGCCACCTAATTGCGACGTTCTCCAGTCTCTACCAAAAACGCCAAATTTGAATTTTTTTGAGGTTGATCAATGAGTTTATTCGATTATCTAACTTATCAATGGACTAAAGGCCAACGAGATTGGCATGTTCCCTATAACAATGCCCTTGAAGCGTTAAAGGACTTCCTTGGCGACAAAGGAAGCCACGCTTCCCTAGGAACCGGTCTGGCAATTGCCGAATCGGAAATCACAGCCGCTCGGGATGGCGAAGCTTCTTTGTTGGCAAAAAAACAGGCGCAAGACGCTTTGTTTAATATTGAGCATAACAGCAACGGTTCGCATCAAACGCCAGTTAACGTTGCGGCCGACTGGAAAAATTCTGGAAGCGCCGTCGTTTATTTGTCGCCTAATTCCTTTACAATACCCGCAGACGTGGCTTCAATATACGTAAATGGACGAAGATTGAAAATGACGCTGACGGGCGGCAATGTTTACGCAACCGTTGCAACCGCTTCCTATTCGACGCCCAATACAACCGTTACGCTCAATAAATCGGTCTTGGACAATACTCTCAGCTCTATTGCCTATTCGGTGATTAGTCCGGGAACGACTGGAGCCATGCCGGTCGATCCTCAGGAGGAAATCAATACTAGCAATATTATAAGGGCGCTTGAAGAAATTCAAGAAAACCATGGCGGTTCTATGTCGATGGAAGCGGGTTGGTCGGACTCCTTTGGAAACGCCAACGAACAGGGGGCAGAGGAGGTTAACTCCACCGGCTTTCAACACGATCCAAATAATACTCTTTATAAGGGAACCGATCCGCAGACTGGAGCTAGTTCAGATCACAATTACGGCACTGAATCGAATTTTCTTCAACAGGAATGGACCAATTCGAATCAAGTAACTTCGCAGGCAACTGTTGCAAGCGGAACAACGGTAACTCTGTCTTCAGGGGTTTGGCCCACTAACTGCGCTAAAGGACGAATTAGTTTTGATGGCGGAACAAATTGGTTTGATATCAATTCGCGCGATTCAAACACTCAATTGACTTTAGACATCTCCGCATCGGATGGCGCTTATGATTATATTATTCGTATGAGCGAGTTTGATAGCGGGGCGGCTCAGTTAAATCTTATTCCGGGAAGTTCGCTTCATTTGGATATCACTACAGGTGGCGGTGGCTCACTTACAGGTAGACTAGTAGGAGATCAAGAGGGCGGCCAAATAAAAAACGGTCAATCGTTTACAACCACTACTAGCGATATTTTGGATAGCGTCGTTTTCAAGATCAAGAGGGTCGGTTCGCCTACTGATAATTACTTTTGCGAAATTTATACAACGGATGGCAGTGGAGTACCTAACGGTAGTGTTTTAGCGACATCGGATAATTTTGACGTTTCCAGTTTAAGTACATCCCATACGGAGGTAGTTTTTAGATTTTCTGGAAGCAATAGAATTACGTTAAGCAATTCCACTCGATACGCCGCTTTGTTGGCTCGCACCGGATCTTTGAATTCTGCAAATTGTATAGATATGGAAACCTATAGCTATTACCCTTCTAACGCTCCTTATTGGTCCAACGGATCGTCGATTTTTTATCGCCAGGGAGCATTTTACGCTAATACAACTTACCAAAGTATGATCAGAGTTTATTATGAATTAAAAACTGGCGTAACTTCTGAATACGTTTCTATATGCAAACCAGAAGCGCAAAATACCGTAACCGCCGCTTGGACCGATATCAATAGCGCCTCAATAACAGAAACTCTTAATTCGCAGAACGCTTATTACTGGCTGGGTTTTAATCCTGCGACGGGCTTTGGAAACGGGACGGAAATTTCTATCTTCAACGCTAACGATTCTGTCTGGAGAAAAATCGTGCGCAATAGCGGCGGAAGCTGGGAATACAACAACGACGTTACAAATTCCTCGGCCGAAGCCTGGGTGTCCGCATCGACCAACGATCTGCTTCATGCCGTTTCGCAAGCTCTCTCCGCGCAATCCGGGAACCGCATGACGGGATCTAATTTGGCGGCCATCTCCGATTCTCAATGGGAAGAAACGGGCGGTTGGTCAACATCCGTAAATTCGTTATTTCGGGGCATTACCCTAAATTCAAACAATACGAATCAAAGCCCAAGCGTTTCCCAGTATCGATTAAATTACGATTCAGAGCGCGGAGCCTTGGATCTTAGAAGTAAATCCTTCGATCCGGGATTTGTGCCATCTGAAGCTTATTTGTGGACACGTGCCGAGCATTCGGATGCGGATGGACCTGGAATATTCTACATTAGCCGGAATGGCGGTAGCGAATGGACGGCTGTTACAATGGATCAAAAAGGACTGCCATTAACTGGCGATATTCGCATTTTGCGCGGCACTGTCGATTTAAGCGGCCAAACATCTGGACAAGACTTCCGTTGCCGTTATCAAACTGAGCAAAACAAAGATCAGTTTATTCATTCCTGGGGATTACAAGCTAAATCTTAGAGGAACTTAGATTATTTGAAAAACAAATAAAAAGCGTTGGGTTCAATTGAACCTAACGCTTTATTTGAAAAAAGAAAACCTTCGAATGACTCATGGATTGAGTTTTTACTCAACGTCATTTTTATCGACCTTAGCGACGTGTGAATTGTTATGAAAAAATGTGCTATGGTATCATCCTCCCCTCTTATGGAATTTTAACCATTAGTCAAAAACATTGGTTAAAACACGCTTTAAGCAAATTAAATTTCCCAAAATAATTTACTTGGACAAAAAGTTAAGCTCTTCATTCGAATTTTATTCGTGGGATTTTTTGAAAATTGATAAACCCTTAATTCAGGCTTAAAAATAATTTCTAAATTTTCAAAAATGACGATAGGTATGCCATCAAAAACTCTTGCACATTTTAAGCAAGAGTTTAAAAGGTCGAATTCTAATTGACCTTGGGTGTTTCGTTGATGTCGTCTATATTGACGTCTACATCAACTTTTGTGGCTGCAGAAACATCTTGTTCAAGCTGATCGATATTGACGGAATTTTTTAAATTGTCCGCTTCTTCCATCAAATCGCCCTTCAACTCGTTAAAAGTGGATTGAAACTCACCCCAACCTTTACCAACCGCGCGGGCCAATTTGGGTAGGTTTTTCGGGCCAATAATGACCACTCCGATTGCCATAATGATCATTAATTCGAAAAACCCGATATCAAACATAGCGTTTCCTTTTCTAGGGAATTGTAATGAAATAGGCTAATAGTGTAACAAACTGTTTTTTTGATCGCAATAGCCACTTAAAAAATTGGCAATATCTGTTTTCTTCTAATAAAATACTGTTGTTGATAAGATTTCTACGATAATAAGCCCCATGTATCTTTATTGACACCCTTTTCGATGTTGGATACTATTCCCGTACTACTGAAAATTAAAAGATTGATCTATCTAAATTGTGATAAATGAAAGTTGTTGAGGGTGTTGAAAATTTAGTCGAACCGCTGGAATACGCCGTTGTTGCTATAGGTAACTTCGATGGAGTCCATATTGGTCATCAAAGCGTATTTAGCCAAGCGGCACGCCTCGCTCGGGAAAAGAATGGAACCGCCGTCGCCCTTACCTTCGACCCGCATCCTATTAAATTGCTTGACCCCGAAAGAAGTCCGCGCTTTTTAACAAAACTCTCAACCAAAACCGAAAAAATTAGCGAATGCGGTATTGACTTATTAGCGATTGAACCGTTTACATGGAAGTTAGCCGACTTAACTGCAGAAGCTTTTGTAGAAACTATTTTGGTCGATAAATTAAAAACTCGTATTGTTATCGTAGGGTCGGGTTTCTCATTTGGTCAAGGACGAAAAGGCAACGTTCAAACGCTCGAAACACTAGGGAAAAAATTTGGTTTTTCCGTCGAGATGATCAACCCTATTCAATCTGGAGGAAAACAAGTAAGCAGTACGCGTATTCGCGGATTGATTGAAGAAGGCGATTTAGAAAACGCTAACAGGCTTCTTGGTAGAACCTATTCTCTTTCGGGTGTCGTGATTAAAGGAAAGCAAAGAGGGAACAAAATTGGATTTCCTACAGCTAATATTGAAACAGGAGATCTTTTAACTCCGGCATGTGGTGTCTATGCTTGCACCGTTTTGGTTGATGGGAAAATTTTAAATGGTGTCGTAAATGTTGGAAACAATCCAACATTTAATCGAAATCAGTTAGTAATTGAAGCTCATATTTTCGATTTCAACAAACAATTGTACGGTCAGGAAATTGAAATAGGTTTTGTCAGAAGAATCCGAAGTGAAAAGGCGTTTCCCAATGTAGACGCCTTAACCTCGCAAATCCAAAAAGACATCCAAACCGCAAAAACAATTCTAGCCGAAATCTAAAGGCTTTCGAGCATTTTGTCGTTATAACAATTATAATCACCACCATCTATTTAGATTCTCTAAATCGGCTAAAAAATACCGGTTTCAAAATTAAATCTTCTTAAGGCTCCCCTAATTTGAAAAACATAAAGCAACTTGTTATCGGCGTAGTTGTCGCTGTCCTTGCAACCTATTTTACCTTCCGCAATATTTCTTTAGATGAGCTTCTAGATTCTTTTGCAGACGTTAATTTTATCTATTTAATTCCTTCCGCTATTTTGGTCTTAGTCAGTTTTGGGGTTCGAGGTATGCGTTGGAGAATTTTATTGTCGCCTATAAAAGAGGTTAAGACATCGCAAATTCTTTCTCCATTAATGATCGGGTTTATGGGCAATATGTTACCAGCGCGAGCGGGAGAATTTATTCGAGGATATTTACTAGCTAAACGAGAAGATATTCCATTTCCTGCAGCTTTCGCTTCTATCGTTGTTGAGCGTATTTTTGACACATTCATGTTAATGGGGTTATTTTGTTGGCTATTGCTTTTCAATTCTCACATTTTTAGTTCGGAAACTAAGTTTTCCGGAATGACATTAGACGAACTCGCTTTTAAGTTTGGCGTTTTAGGGTGTGTAGGAGCGGTAGTTTTAACTACCTTTATCTACATGATGTGTTTTCAAAAAGATATAGTCTCAAAAATTGTGATCTGGATTTCGAAAATTTTGCCGCAGGGATGGGGCGATAAAATTCAAGCTCTGATCGATAAATTCAATACAGGGTTGGATATTATCCGAGACAAAAAGGCCTTAGTAAAAATTACTTTATACTCAATAGCAGTATGGTTTCTGGTGGCGTTAAGCTATTACCCTCTTTATTGGGCGTACGACCTTCAAAACAAATCCGCAGAGTCTGTGGGAATATTGCTGGTGATGGTTTGTATTTTTATCGCTGCCTTTCCAACTCCCGGGTTCGTAGGTTCGTTTCATTTAGGCGTGTCTGTAGCGCTTCACCATATTATGGGGGAAAACGAAGTGGTCGCCTTAAGTTACGGCATGGTTTTATGGGGTTTAAATATGTGCATCGTCGTTTTGACAGGGGTTTATTACGTCCTCACTGACCACCTTTCCCCAAGCCAGCTTACAGAAATGAGCGAACAATCCGAAAAGGAAATGGCTTAATAATCTATCACCCTTATTTAACGCCTGAAACAGCAGAAAACAGTTTCCTAATTTCTTCCATCCGGTTTCGATTAACGCCAAGATCAGAGTGACCTAAACGGGAAGCCGATCTAAAATTAATAACCCCATCTTCTTCAAAATAAAACTCGACGTCATCCACAAAACGGAATACAGAAGAAGTAAATTCTGAATGGACAAAATTTTCTTGGTTTATTTTGATCTTCGTTCCGGGCATCTTCTTAATAATTTGAACTAATCCTTGCTTAGCTACTTCCTTAGAAACTGAATAATTAAGAGGATTGATGCGATGCTCCTGGCTGGAACTTTTTGTGGAAACGCAATTTGGGCTATCAGGACAAGGCGCAAAATCTCCAATTGAGGCTGGCAAAGAACCACTGCATCCAATAAATGCCAATAAAAAACCAAAAAAAATTAAGCAATTAAAAGTGTAGCCGCAGTTCTTATTTTTTCCAAAAAATAGCGTCATTGGTCAGAATTCCCCAAATCCCAAGAAATAGAAGCTATATTTTCTTGAAAACTAGGATAAGGACTAAAATAAACGGCATAAGCCCCTGTCAATCCTGGATTAGCTGGAATTTCAACCCAAGTATCTGGTTTTAAATCATCTAAATAAAAAATGGTGGCTCTTTCGCTATCGCGCTTTATTATTTTCAAATAGCCCATAGAGATTTGGAAGTTCTCTTGGCCGAAAAAGGAAATTTCGGTTCCTTCGGGACCAAATAAATCAATTTTGTATTGGCCAGATTGAAAATAAAGTGGGTATTCGCGAAAATTCTTTCGATTTTCCCCAGAACGGAGATAATAAATATCTTCGCAAGGATTGCACGCAGGTTGGAATGGATCTACTTTAGTGAGATATAATTCTCCTCTCGCGGTATCTTCCCCCTCAGGATCTGAAAGATTCCACGTAAGAAAACCGGAACAAAAAATAAACGCTGACGAAATGACTAATCCAACAAAAATAGTTTTTAGTGTTATTTTTTTTGCCATAATTCCTCTGGGTCGAAACCATCGGATGGCAAAACAACAAGCGCTAAAAACCTAGTTAGACTGCCAATCCTAAAATTTCGGCTAAATCGTAATAATTTTCTTCTTTTGCACAATTCGCGATTGAATCCCAAGATTCTTGCTTATCGATCGCTTGAGCAGTCTTGGAATTATCTTCAATCAACAATCGAAATTCTTCCAACAATACATCAATTGCCGATCCAAATGAATCTCGTTGTAGTAAACAATCGTAATTGTCCCAAAAATTAGTAATTGGATTTTTCGTCATTGCTGCCTCCTAATTAAAAAACGACAAAAAGTTTGAAGAATCTACATTTATCGTTTTATGAAGCAAACTAGGCGCCAAGCGCGAACTAAATAATCCAATTCTTTCAAGCCCTTATTTTATAACAAATTATAAAACTGGCCAAATATTCAATAAACTTTTGAGACAATTTTTTTGGGTAAATCTTTCCTCTATTTCTAATTTTCACAAACGGAAGAAGGAAAATATTACCTTAAAATCAAACACCTTCCATACGCTTTTTTACCGCCACCAAAATTTCGCTTCCACTTTCTCCCAACTGTCCTAATTTCTGGGTGGGCCGCAATAAATCCAAAACTTTATGGTCTAATCGAAAAGAATAAAATAAAGCCGCTTTTAAAAGGTTTTTGTCTGCTGGTTGAATGTTTTTTATCGATGCAATCTGCTGAAGTTCTTTTTTCAATTCATCCACTTCGTTAGGAGTTAAAATTCGAAACCATTTCAACTTACTAGGGCTTTCTTCCATCGATTCCAAATTCATACCTGATACCTTCCAGTAATATCGCTGACCTGGAACTATTTTTGAACCGGTTTCTGGCCAGATAATGGTTTCGGAATCCAGGTTGGGGCTGAAAGAATCATTGAAATTGGAATCTACAGATTTGACCTCAATTTTAGCTTCAACCTTATTTTCGCGTCCTATCCAATCAAATTTTAATTGGCCCGGTAATATCGATGAATTTGAAGGATATAGAATTTTAAATCCATTTCCAGCTCGAACCATCCCGCGAACAAATGGACCCTTCCTTTCTTTTTTCGCTTCGCTTAAAGCAGACGCTAAACGCGCTCCCAACCCAATTATTTTCCCTCCCGATACCTCGGATAACCTATACTCTTGAGAATCTTTAATCGTCTGAGTTTTCCCAGATGCTAAGACCAATATCGCTGTTCCGCCAAGGCTTTTAATCAAATCGCCAGAGGCAAGCGTCCTACCTGATTTTGCCAATGCCGTTTTTCCGCCAGAGATAACCTCAACTTTTCCCATAACAGAAATTAAAACGCCGGAACCCGCGCTGCACAATCCAGTTAATGAAAAAAGAAAAATTGTAGGAAATACCAATACATTCAAAATAAAAGGGACCTCTAAAAATTGATTTTGGCCGGAAGCCGCCTCTCTAAATAAAGAACAGGCTAGTTGCCGCAAGTTAAAGTTTCGAATTTTTAGAGATACCTTAGATTTTAATTTTATTTGCATGATCATGCTCCAACAGTTATTGGTATCGCAACCTCTGACCTTTCTTTATTTTGATAACAAATTAAAAACTCCATCCCAATTTTTGGGCGGAGGGTCGTCGCGCAATGTTCTGCATCTTTCTAAATAAGCTTTACTAGGACCGTCATTTTTTTCAATTTGGAGAGCTGATATGAAATGATGAATGGCAGTTTCCCAATGTCGACGGTTATAAGCGTCCAATCCTTCTTCATAAGTCTTAATAACTTGTTCTTTTTTTTCGTCCAACCGTTTTCCTTTTTTCCCAATCAATTCATAAATCGCAACAGGTTGTGCTTTGCCTTTTACCCGAACAACATCCAACTTCCGAGCGCGGACTTTATCGCGAACCAATTCATAAGTTGATTCGCTAATCGTTAATAAAGTCCCGTATTGTTTATTAACGCTTTCCAATCGAGCGGCCACATTAACTACGTCGCCCATAACGGTATAATTAAATCGCTTATCAGATCCCACATTACCAACAATCGCTTTGCCCGTATTGATGCCGATACGCGTTCGGATTTCGGGCTTGCCTCGATCCTGAAATGATCGACTCACCTGTTCCGTAAACTCAATCATATCCAACGCCGCCAACGCCGCTCTCGCGGCATGATCTGGCTGATTTGCCGGAGCGTTCCAAAATGCCATTATCGCGTCCCCTACATATTTATCGAGGGTACCTCCATACTTGAATAAAATCTCCGTCATTCCGTTGAAATAACCGCTCAATAGGTCAACCAACTCCTTGGGCTTCACAGATTCTGAAATAGCGGTAAAACCCTGGAGGTCGGTGAACATTATAGTGAGTTCTCTTTCTTCGCCTCCTAAATTGAGTTGTTCGGGATTTTTTGCCAATGAGGTTACAAATTCGGGAGATAAATACATTTGAAAAGCGTTTTTTATCCAGCGTTTTTGACGGCCTTCCCACGTTAATCGGTAAATTATCGTGCCTACAAAAGCAAAGCTCATTGCCAAACTAACGGGTATCATTGGCAAAAGTATATTTATCTTTTCAAAAATGGCAAACGTTGTAAAAACAAATCCTGTAAAAAATACGACCTCAAAAAAAGCAGCCATAACTGGTGGAAAACAAAAAGAAATGATCACCGAGGCCAAAGCCATTAGAAATATGGCGCTCAATCTTTCATATTCCGAAGGAAGTTTTAAGCTTTCTCCTTTCAATAATGTAGCTAAAACGTTGGCATGAATTTCGACTCCAGGCGTTAATGGGTATTCGTATTTGCCGCTATAGTAGGGAGTGCGAAAAGTGTCGGTATTATCTGAAAAACCCGCGCCAATGAGAACGTATTTCCCTTCAAACCATTCTTTTGGTAAAAATCCCGTAGCGACACCCGACGCAGGATATGTTTTAACCGCATATTCCTCTTGTTCAACGGATGAAGGCGGCCCCAAGAAATCGACGATAAATGATTTCCCTTGCCGAGCAAAAGTTGGTAGATCTACTTGTGAAACTTTTGGAGTTTCGGGTTTCCCCACTTCCGGCATCTTTTCAGTTAAAAACATCGTTCCAGCCAAAGTTGGAACAGTAACATCGGAAATATTTTTTATCGCCGTAGCTTCGCGCACAATTTGATCAATTGGGTCAATTGGTAGATCCGCAATACCTGTAGAATCCACAAAATCCAAAAACTTTGGATGCGGTAAATCCCAAATTAGTTTGCCATCGCTTTTACGAAAAGTGGAAACAAGCGTCACTTGGCCGCTGGCTTTGAGCGATTCCGCAAGCGCTTCGTCTTCGTCTTCCCAAGTTAAATCTTTCAGAAAAACATCTAATCCAATCCGTTTGGCTCCCGCTTCGGAGAGAACATCTATTAATCTTGCAAGTAAGTCGCGGGGCACCGGACTTCGATAGGGATAATCCTTCAAAACCGCATCGTCGATCAAAACGACAGCGATTTCTTTACCCATCTCGAAATTAGGAACGCGGAAACGAAGTCTCCAGTCGATCGTTTTTTTTTCAAACGTGGCCACTGGCGACCATTCAGAAAATAGTACCGACAGTCCACACGCCAAAATTGCGACAACCGCAGAAACCAGCCATCTTGCGCTTTTATTATTCGATTCCAAGCGCTATGAATCCAATCTACCGGTTAAATAAAAAGCCGCCCAATGGTAGGGAGAAGGAAATTTTTTCATTAACTTTATTTGAGCGAAACGCAAAGCCTCAGCCGGTCCACGTTTCGGCAATTCTTCGTAAAAATAAGTCATAAGTCGGAATGTGGATTCGTCGGAAACCTTCCACAAACTGGCTATAACTCCGCCAGCTCCCGCATAAATAAAAGCGCGGTTCAAGCTCTGCACCTCGTCGCCGCGCGCGAGTTTGCCAATCCCAGATTCGCATGCGCTTAAAACTACTAAATTTGAATTTAAATTCAATCCATAAATCTCGTAAGTTTCCAAATCGCCGTCTTCATTGGGATCTTTAGCCAACAACAATGCCGACTTTAACGGATCGCGTTTATCAAAACGGCCATGCACTGCAAAGTGTAATACTTCCGCGTCTATTTTGGATAGGTTTTTTAAAACCGATTCCTTAGCATTCTCGCCGGTTAAAGTAATTTTTTTAGGAAACGATTTACTTGCAACTTGTACTTCTTTATTTGCAAACTTCAATCGCGCCTCTTGTCCGCCTCTATCAGGATCGCCAAAAGCCAAAATCTTTCCTTTATCCGCAGAGATCTTTCCTTCAACATAAAACAAACTTGATGCATTGGGAAGCACCGATACTGTTTGATTTTCGATTAAATATTTGCCATCGCTTGACAGCAAACCGGCAAACGGTAGGTAATTCAAAGCGCCGGAAGGAACCACAATTAGTTTCTTCGCCGATTTCAAACGGCTGCTTACCGGTTCAATCAAACTGGCGTATAGTTTACTTCCCAGCGATTTAGCCAACTCCATTTGCCCCGAAGCCAATGCTTCGCGATAATCGCCCGCCCATTGAGCGATTCTTTTCCCTTCATTTTTAGCAAGAGTCGCTTGAATTCCATTACGGCTAACCGTCCAAATCATGGCACGCGAATCCTCTAGAAAATAAGAGATCAACAGCGCATCTGCCGGCAACGAACTTTGAATTTTTCTGGCAGAAGCGGTAGCCACCGACATCGAAGTGGCATAACTCAAGCTTTGATCTTTAATTCTTTCGAGGGCGCGACTTTTCTCTTTCAACAAACTCTTAAACTGTATATATGCCCCACCCCTCTGGGCGCCTTTTGACGCTTTTAAACTACGCGCCGCTTTTTCGATTTTGATATCCAAGCCCGCAATTTGCCGAATAATCTGAGGGTTCGCCGCCACTTTTGGTTTCAACGATCGACCCGCCAACATATCTAAAAAAGCTCTAGCTTTACCTCTCTCTAAATAATCAAAACCTCCCGAAAAATCGCCCATATCGAATAGCAAACCAACGATGACTCCATAAACGTCTTGAACCGATCCAGAGAACAATTGTTTGATCGTATCCTCGCGAAGGTTTGCTCGCGTTTTTTCAATCGCGTCAATGGCTTTAACCAAAAATGTTTTTGCCTTTGAGTAATTTTTCTTTTTGGCTAACATCGAGCCAGCTCTATAACCAACGCGCCACACCAAATCCAAAGCGCCAAACATTTCAGCTTCGACCAAAAAACCTTCGTATCTTGTAATGTCGGATTGAGAGAACTTTTTATTGGGTTGCAACGTTTCCGTTTGTATCCGCAACGCCCGCGCAATAAACGCCCCATAGGGTCGCCCAGCTTGAACAAACATATTCAAGGCTAAATCGAACTCTTTGGAAGATTCGTTAAATCGATTGAGTCCTCCAAAAACCGCTCCGCGTATGGCCCGATAAAATCCAATGCCTTCGTACAAATCAGAATCCGCCCTATAAAACACGCCGCGAATGGGATGATTGGCGGTTTCCATGACGGCATCCACCATTTGTTTGGCTTCGTCCAAAGCTTGCAAGGCTTTATCAAATTTTCCGTTGAAATAATAAACGGTACCACGATTCACTTGCGCATGAATAATAGCTTTGGAAATTCGCATCCAATTGTACATTTGACCTTCTTTAGGTACTTCCACGGCTTTGCTAGTAGGCATGGAAAACCCATCGTGGGGAGACAAAGCTTTTTCAAAATATTCCAAAGCCCGCTGCCGGTCGCCGGCAAAGAGATAAACGTCGCCAATATTGGCGTCAATTTCCGCCGCGTCGCCGTTCTTTTGTCGACCTAACTCGGTCCCTTGTGCCAATAATTCTAGAGCGTCGCTATATTGACCCATCTCCCGCAACAACCAACTTGCTCTTTCAATGGACATCAATTGCCGACGGAAATCGCCCTTCTCTTTATAACGCCCAATCAATTTTTGATATTCTGCGACAGCGGCAGGATAGTCGCCAGCGGCCACTTTTTGTTCAGCAGTTTGGGAGTCCGATAACCAATCAAACTGAAAAGAAAGAGCTCGGTTAACGGATTTTCCAAAAGCCGAGTTACCCTTTTCAAACGCGGTCATACCGTCGCGTAAATATTCCTGAGCTTTTTGTGTCTGGCCTTTTTCTTTATACACGGCGCCTAAAAATGTTTTGGCAAATCCCGTTCCTTCAAAGACGTCGGTATCCGCTTTATAAATCATTCCGTAAATCGGATGATCGGCAACGTATAAAATATCCCTGGTTAATTTTTCCGCTTTTTTGAGTTCCGCTTCGGCGACTCCCAATTTACCTTCAAAAAGACCTAACGCTCCCAGGTTAACTCGCGAACGCACAATGGCGTTAGCTTTCCGAATCAATTCGGATAGCTCTTCTTTACCTGGCGGACCTGCATAAGAGGTAGGAAAAACAAAATTACTGTGAGTTTGTAATGCTTGGTTGTATTGAGAACGCGCTTTGTTGAAATCGCCCAAAAACATATAAACATCGCCGATATGCGCCTCGATCTCTGCCGCGTCGCCATTCACTTTTTTCCCAATGGTCTTCGCTTCGGCAAAAGTATTAAGAGCCGTTTGGTAATCTCCAGCACGCTTTTGCATGATCCCCATTTGTCCAAGAGAATATAAAATCCCAGCGTCGTTTTTTTCTTTCTTATAATTTTCGAGAGCGGTTTCGTAGGCATCAGCGTCTTTTCGATAATTGCCAGAGGCCGCCAGCGTTTCTGCCTGGTTCGCTTCTTTATTCAAAGCCACGGCGTAAGGTTTTGAATGCGGAGCGCCGCATCCTAATGTCCCTGCAAGGGTCAAACTTACAAACATTAATGCAATTCTAGGAAAAAGTTTCATAACTTAATCTACGAGGCCATTGTTAAATGAACTAGTTTATAAGATCGTCGCTAAACTAATAATATGCATAGTTTAAGCCCGTTCCCGCCGGGCGTCATTCAGAGGCGATATTTTAATATCGGCGAGGGATCTCGTTTTTTATACCGGTTATTTCTTATAGTTCCTTAGGAGCTTGTCGAGAAATCTTATGCTTCAAAGAAGCATTTACCTCAATATTGCGAAGAATCTCGCTTTTTTAGTTGTGAAATAATTGTAACCCAGAGGTGTGAGATGGGAAAAACACTTTTTATATGGAAGGAAAATAACTAAAGAAAATTTAGATAATTGCAAAAAAAAGAGAAAGCCGGGCGAAAAATGCCCGGCTTTTTGAATTCGATTAAACTTTCTTGTTCAATACGATCTTAATATCTTTATCGCCGACCACGGCTTGTGCCTGACCTTCTAAATCGCCAGGCGACGATTTGGCGTTGCCGTCCCGATCAACTCGAACGATCACTTCAACCGGACCTTCTACAGTAGTGCCAGGCATCATGGCATCTTTTTGACCAATCTCAAAAGACAACGGGAATTTTACTTCGCCAAATAACTGAACGGCCATTGGAGGACCACTCGTCTGTCCCTTGGGACGTAAAATAATAAATAACCGTAAATCTTTAACTGGAATTTCTTTGGCAATTTTTGAATCTAATTCAATCATTCCCGTAATCGATTTAGGCTCTACAGGTTCCATAGAACCGCCTTTATCTTGAACTGGCGCTCCGATCACTTTATCCAAAACCAATTCGATTCCACTGGATCCGCCTTGAACAACCAAAGAACCTTCTATATCTCCGGGAGCGGAACGCGCGTCGCCATCTTGATCCAACCGAGCGGCTAAGGTTAAGTTTCCTTCAAATCGAGCGGTGGATCGCATGGCGTCTTTTTCGCTGATAGAAAAACTCTGTGGGAATCCTGAAAATGCCATTCGTTTTACCGCTAACGGTGGACCGCCAACAACTCCTTCGGGTCGGACAAAAACAAAAAGCGCCCCATCTTCTGGAATAGGATCTTTTACTTTAGAGCTTAAAATAATTTGTCCAGAAATGGCTTTGTTTCCACCCGAGGCCGCTTGGGTCATCTGGGCGGGTTTCTCTTCGCCGCTAACCAATTGGTTCAAAATAATTTCGACACCGGTATCGCCTACCGTGGCGTCTACTTTACCTTCAACGTCTCCAGGACCAGCTCCTGCCACGCCATCGCCATCTAATCTTGCGGAAATAGTAACGTTGCCTGAAAAATCCGCTCCTTGGAGCATGGTATCCATTTGGCCAATATTAAATTCAAATGGGAAATTGACCACTCCTAATCGTTTAACCGCTAAAGGAGGTCCGCCTTGAACCCCAACAGGGCGAGCAAAAATAAACAAGGGGGCATTTGGCGGTACTTTTCCAGAAATATCGGCAGGTAGTTGGATGGTTCCCGTTACTTTTTTCTTTTGAACCTCAGGATCGTTGGCCATTTCCAAACGACGTTTGACAGATTCGGGAAGCGGATGTTCTTTTAACTCCTTTTCGCAACCGAATAAAAAAGAAACTCCCAAAGCCAAAACTATGGCTAAAAACGATTTAAACAAATTCATCAGAGGCTCCATTTAGTCCCTAAATCGGGATAAGTCCTTAAGTTTACACATGTTACAAATATAAAATATTGTCACAAAATGTTGACAATACTGGCGAAATTATTTTTACGTCTCATAATATAGGTATTCTAACGAATATTTAATTGCTAACCAAACTTTGTCCAATATTTTTAAGAAAGGATGGAAATAGCATTTTAATCAAAAAAATAATTATGTATAAATTATAATAAATTTTTTTAAATTTACTATAATTAGTATATAATTTAGATGCCGGATTTTAACACTGTCGGCTACAAATTGATGGCGAAAGATAGCGTCATTGTTTTTTTGGTTCTCTTTATCTATCGGTACGTTTTCTGCTAATGGAACGGAGGGTCTCATGTTTTATCAAGTAAAAGTTTTAGACAGAGAAGGAAAGTTAAAAAAAGTTATTACTAGTAACGAATTAAGTAAACGTTATTGGAACGCTTTCTTCGAAGACGCAAATGGAGATAGCAAAACAAAAACAACCACAACAGTTAAGCAAACTCGCAAGAAAAAGAAAGAATTGGAATTTTATTTTGATAACTTTTGTTCGACTAACTAAGTTTTGGTGGCGATAGAGGGTCAACTAATTAAAGTTGATCCTCTATTTTTACCTATGCAAGGCGTTAATTTCTCAAAACCACAAAAATATTAATTTAAAACGTTTTTTCAGGCAGCTCAATTTCGCCTCAAACCCCTCGCGAAAACCCCAAGGAATCCGCTTGACAACCGGTTGCGTTTGAAATACCATCTTGACTTCAAAAAAACAGACCTTACCATTCAAGTCGTTTTTTTACTTTTTAAAAAACAAATGTTTATAGCCCAATTAAGGGCTTTAATTAATACCATTCCGGAGTGGCGCAATGGTAGCGCAATCGGCTGTTAACCGATGTGTTACAGGTTCGAGTCCTGTCTCCGGAGCCAAAATAAAAAACGGATTCCTCTTCCAAAAAGGAAGTAGAGAATCCGTTTTTGTTTTGAAAACTTTCCCTCCGATACCCCGCCGAAAAATTCCGCCTCTACCGTTTATTTATATCTAGTTGTCGATCCTGTAAAAATTTCAAAAACGGAAAATCGCTTTTTTTTCGTTTTTAGCGCTTTCTAATATAAAATAAATAAGGATTCGAATAACCGATTTTTATGGCGATTAACAAAATGGATTTAAGAGATTTTATTTTAAATCATATTTGGAGATCTTTATCATAGACGTCCCACTTCAAGATAAAATAGGAAAAACCGAATTACCGCCCAAGGAATTCTGGCTGAATGGTTTAAATTTAGCTATAGGTAATCCTTTAAAAGCGTTTTGCCGAACCGTCGGTTTAAAAACTCTCTACCAACTCCCGAAAAATTTCGAAAAATCAAACAAACCTTTTCTTGATATAGCCGAGGCTTGCAAACTAGAAAAACCGGGAGAAGCTTATGCCTTATTGATATTGGATGCCTATCGTCAAGGGTTTCAAACAGCCTTGACGCGAATTTCTAATGAACCTTTGGATAGGTCGAGATTGAATAAATGCAATTGGAAAAAATTTGAAAAAGAACTACAAAAACTTTCCGTAGCCGCAGAAACTTTTCCTTTATCCGATGTCATCGATTCCAATCCAAGAACCTATCCACCTATTCCCGAGTTGTGTAAACTCTTAGCGACGCAAATGGAGGAGTTTGGTCTCGATAAAAGCAAAACCAAAGTATTTATATTCGCTTGCGAAAATTTATTTCTGGCAAATTTATTCGATATCGCTTCGAAAAAATCCCATCGATATAGGCCCTTTCTCGGTTTTTGCCGGCCGGATATCAACTCTATTCGCGAAGTAGAAAAAGATTTCTCTTTTTATTTGAAATCGGTCGTTTCTTATAAAATTCCACTTACTAACTTAACAAGTGAAGTTTACATCCCCCCGCAAGCCGAATACTGGCCTAATCCGGGAAAGGGTATGACAAAAGAAACATGGTTAGAACCTTGTTTCATTGAAGACGCTCAAAATTGTTTAAATGAATGGCTCCATAATGAAGACTCGCCCCCTTTTTTTCTAGTGGCAGGTGATCCGGGCTCCGGTAAATCCGTAATGTTTAAAAAATGGGCCGCTACACTTGCCTCCCCAAATAATCCCTTTGCAAGTCATCTCCCAATAATCGTCCCCGCGTCAAAAATACTTTCTACCAGTAACCCGGTATCCGGCATACTAGAAAGTTTACAATCCCAAGGGTTTTTTGAAACAGAACATCCGCAATTATTTCCGCCCGACAGAAAAACTGTTTTGATTTTAGAGTTTCTTGACGACCTTTGGTTAAACTCTGAGTCGGTCGCTGCATTCGATAGTTTTATCAAAAGGACAAACCAACTCATCGAAGAAGACAAAAATGGAAATTTAAAAATTGCGATTTCTTCTCACAATATCCCCGCCCAATCGGTTGCCGAAGCCCTGGGGAACAAAGTTTTATGTCTTTCCTTATTGCCCCTCAAATTCGAAATCCATAAAACTAGGGCCAACTCAACTAAATTTTTAGCATTCGATAATCGGATTAAATGGCAAAACGCTCTGAAGAAACAAATAAAAATCGGTTCGGATGAAATTTTCTCCAAACTTAATTCGGATTGGTTCGAAAATATTTCTGGCAATCCTTGGATTAACCAAACACTCACCGATATCGCGCTAAATGAAAACCTACACGGGAAAGCCCCCAACGATATTTACGAAATTGTTGTTTTGCACTCATTTAATTTGATGAAAAAACTTGCTAAACAACCATGGCCCATACTGGAAAAAGATTATTTTCGCCTTTTGGAAGAAATTGCGGTTGCTTGCGTTAATCATGGAGGCGCCGCAACCTTAGACCAAATTCGAAATCGAATTCACGACGCAGGTCGAAAAGATTCTTTAGATTCCCTAAAAAATTTCTTTTCTAGTCCCGATCCGTTATTAGGTTTAATGACGACTAGTTTCATGGACGCAAAATGGACGCCAAAAAACGAACGTGTTTTTTACTTTTCTTTTTCAAGCCTACAAAATTACTTAATGGCGCGGTGTTTATCCGACACCGCATGGCAAATGAGAAACCAAAGGGCAATCCACAAAGAATCTAAAGGCGATGAAGGCTGGAAATTGAACCAAGCCTTAGTAAAATGGATCAAACTTACAGGTCCAATTATTTTGGATAATCAAATCCTAAAATTATTAAGAGGCGAAGAAAAACGATTTTTCCACGATCTAGAGGGAATAAAAAAGCTGCAAATCCAATTTGGATTATTTTTATCCGAGGCTGTTAAAAATAATCTACCTATTCAGGAAGCGTTGATTGAAATGGGCTTAGAAACAGATCAGAAAAACCTAAATCGTTTTTTCTCAAATTCAACAACAGCCTTATTAGCTTTTTGCGCTTATTGCGGAAAAACATCTAATAGACCCACCGAGGTGGATTGGGGAGATTCTCAAGGATTTATTTCATTAATTAAACGAATCACTCTCTATAAAAAACTACCAAAAAAAATTGTTTTTCAATTTTTTCACGATTTAAATTTTGATCGCCAAAACTTCACAGAAGATGACAAAGAGAATAAAGAAGAAAACGAAAAGGAAAAATTGGATTTTTCAGAAGCTAATTTTTCAAGGTCCAGTTTCAAATACGCAAATCTAGCCGAATCTAAATTTGAGAAAGCGGATTTTAGCGACGCCAACTTTTCAATGGCAAATTTACAGGCTGGAAATTACATGGGAGCCAATTTGCAGGGAGCTGATTTTGGAACAACCAAACTTCATCTGGCCAATTTTTATAAAGCGGTTATTGACAAAAAAAACTACGAAGTTGCACAAAAAAAAGGCGCGCTAGTTCGCGGGGCTTTTGCAGTCAGACTAGGTTCCAAACATCAAAACTCACATCAAACACCCGTAAGGTTGGAAGATAGAAAAAACCGATCCAATTACTATAACGCTCAAGAAACATTCTATGATTAGCCCGGTAGAGCTGGTATTGGTAAACATTAGAACCGATAAAAATTATCAAGAAATAGAATTTTTAATGTAATACAATAAAATTACCTTTTTTGAAAAATCCTTTAAAGAAATAATAATTAAATATTTTTATTTGAGGCAACTCGCAGCCTACTACTTTAAGAATTCTGCTCGTGATCAGAAACCATTTTAGAGATTTTCCTTAATACTCTTTTCTATATTTATAAATAATCCCGTCATTTTCACCAGAGGACTCATGAAAATTCGACTGCTTTTGGCCACTGTAGCGCTAATTCTGCTTGTCGTTCCAAAAATCCTTTTTGCGGGCGATTACGTAATTTCTCCACCCCCAAAATCATTAGATAAATTTTATCCGCCAGAAAGCAAAACGCCACGTTGGACCCAACAAATGCATAAAATTAGCGGCGCTTTCGGCGGCGTCTTTGTTGATATGAAAGAAAACGATTGGAAAAACGCAGAGGCCGGAGCGAAACGTTTTTTAGAAAACTATAGAGAAGCGGCCAAATGGGTTCCTGAATGGGAAGATTTATTTGATTTAAATGCGGCCAAAAAATTTACCGACTCAGTAACAAGCCACGACCCAAAACAAATAAAAAAAGCTTCGGGCCCTGTTGCGGAAACCTGCTCTAAATGTCATTCCAAAAATTATTTACCGGTGTGGGCGAGGTATCACATGCCATCCGTAAAAAAAATAAAAATCACAGATCCCATTGCCGAAGAAGAAATGGATTACAAAGCTTTTATGTATCGCTTATCCTCAAATTTTAAAGAAATGACGGTAAATTTTTCACAAGAACAATACATGAAGGTTTTTCAAGCGGCTAATCACTTCCAAAAAAGAATTAAAGAACTTCGGTCTGTTTGTTCTAAATGCCACGTTTCCGAATGGTCTCGATCGGCAGTATCCGTTCGCCAGTTTTTTGTAAACGACGATATTTTAGAAGTTATCCAAGACATTAAAAAAGATTTAGCGACGGGAGAACCAAACCCAGAAAAATTTTGGGAAATCGTTGAAACCATTGGCGTTCAATCTTGCAAAAAATGTCATCTAGTACATCAATCTTTTACATTAATTCAACAAGCTTGGGCTGAGCCAAAAAATTAAGCTCGCACTGAAATCAAAAGAAAAGATCTCATTAAAATAAGGTGAGCTGACGACCAGTCGGAGGGATAAAACCTTTGGTATCTAAAATGGGTCCTCGGCCTGTAATTCCAGCTTTTTTTCGCGATAATTCGAACAAATCTGCAATTTGTTTCGCAAAAACCCCCTCACCAACCATGCGCGATTTAAAATCAGAATTATAAAGAGAACCGCTTCGCAAAGAGCGCAGACGATTTAATACTTTATCCTTTTTGTTTGGGTAAGCGTCGTCTAACCATTCTGTAAACAAATCCTCCACCCCAAACGGCAATCTTAGAACAACATAACCCGCAAAACTAGCTCCGGCTTCTGCCGCCGCATTTAAAACTGCCGGAATTTCAAAATCGTTCAATCCAGGAATAATCGGAGCTACCAAAACGCCAACAGGCACTTTAGCTTTGCTAAACTTACGTATAGCTTCTAGCCGACGCTCAGGCGACGACGCTCGCGGTTCCATTTTTCGGGCAAGAGAAGCGTCTAAACTATTAAGCGAAATATATATTGCCGAAGTGTTATGTTCCGCCAATTGAGAAAATAAATCGACGTCTCGTGTCGCCAAAAAATTCTTTGTAATGGCTACAACAGGATTACGAAATTTCAAAAAAACTTGGAGGCATTTTCTAGAAATCTCAAAACTTCTCTCGGCCGGTTGATAAGGATCTGTAGCGCCGCTAAGCGCAACTGTTTGAGGTTTCCAATTCTTGGAAGAAAGAGTTTTTTCGAGCAATTGTGGGGCGTCCTCTTTGACCAATATCTTCGTTTCAAAATCCAGTCCGGCGGACCACTCCATATATTCATGCATAGGACGCGCATAGCAATAAACACAACCGTGTTCGCACCCTCTATACGGATTTAAACTCGATTCAAAAGGGATATCCGGACTATCGTTTTTAGAAAGAATAGTCCGAGACACATCTTTAAAAAATACGGTTTCGGGATTAGAAGTTTCCGCTTCGTGACAGTAATCGTCGACTGCTTGGGCAAACGGTTTAAAACGATTGGGTAAATTTTCAGATACTCCTCTTCCATTTAAAGTCTTAGATATATTCTGCATTGCCATTATTCAATAAATTAATTTTCGCTTTATTTTCGTCTTTTTTGAAGAAATTGCAAGCCCTAAAATAGTTAAAGAACTCAGTTGACCCAATTTAGCGACGGGAGTAAAATCGGAAAGATAAAAAAAATTTCATACTCCAAAAAATTATCAGTCGGAGGCTTGCAATGTCATCCATATTGCCTGGAATCGAACATATCGTTGTTCTAATGATGGAAAATAGGTCCTTTGACAATATATTGGGGGATATGGTTCCCAATTCATCGAACGGAGGTGGGTTGAGCGGAACGGAGTACAATCTGACAAATCCTTCCGACCCCAATTCGCAAAAAATCAAAGTTTGGAAAAATCCTTCGTCGGGGCAAGAAATTTTTACCATGCCATTTCCCGACCCAGGCGAATCGTTCGATCAAATGAACCAACAAATTTTCGCGCCTAATTCCTCTTCCGGATCAGAAACCATGGGCGGTTTTGTATATAATTATGCCAATATAGCAAACGTTCAGACCGATTCGACTGACATAATGCATTATTACCGATCATCTGATCTTCCAGTTACTTCAGCCCTTGTTCAAAATTATGCAGTTTGCGATCAATGGTTTGCCTCGGCTCCCAATCAGACCTATCCCAATCGCGTGTTTACCCATTGCGCTACTCCCGGAACATATAATGATAACGGAAACATATTCGCATATTTGAACGACAGCGACTATATTCACGGTTTTCCTGTTTCTTCGCCGTCGGTGTTTGGATTATTGGATAAAAAATTTGGGTTTGGACAAGCTAATTGGAAAGTTTATTTCAATGATTTTCCAATATCATTATTGGTCCAAGATGTTTTGGTTGCCGCTGCGGAAGAGATTATTTTTGACAGAAAAAAACCCGAATCGAGAAACGTAATCCATTACGGCTCTTCTTCCGAATCTCCAAAATTGAAAATAGATGAGTTTTCTTCTTCAGATCCCAGCCCCACTTTTGCCGAAGACGTTTTAAACGACAGCTTGCCGCCTTATTCTTTTATCGAACCTCGATACACTAACATTGGCGGCTCTGGAAACAGCAATCATCCTGGTGGAAGCGAGATTACTCTCGGGCCATTTCATATTTTTGGGCATACTTTTGGACCCTATGTATTCGAAACGCCAAAAATAAGCGTCGCTAACGGGGAGGCATTTTTGCAAAACGTTTATGATTCGTTGGCGGCCAACCCCGAGGTTTTCAAGAAAACTCTATTGATAATAACCTACGACGAGCATGGCGGAACCTACGACCACGTTTGCCCGCCACCGGCAACATCGCCATTTCAATCCGGATCGGTTACCGGATTTGATTTTAATCGCTTTGGCGTTCGAGTTCCAACTTTATTGATCAATCCTTATATAAAAGCGAACTCGATTTTTGCGCCTCCAGCGGGCGGGTCGCCTTTTGATCACACGACCATCATATCTACTTTAAATGCACAGTTCGATTTGGGATTTTCCTTAACTCCACGCGACGCAGCAGCGCCAACATTAGAAGGAATAATCAACACCGGCCAAGATCCGCACATAGCCAATATATCAGGAATAAAACCTTAAAAAAAATTAGGTATAAAAAAGGAAAACTTGGTGGGCGTTCGAAAACTATATGTTTAGTATTTTCCTGGGGGTCGGAATATAGGTAAGTCAAGAATCCATTCTACTTCCCACAATTCGCCAATTGTTCCAAGACCCAATAAAAAAACATAAAGGATAAGGACGGCAAGCCCAATCTCGCTCTTATAACGGGCGCCAAGTTCTTTAGTTCGATTTACTATATTCGTCATAACCTTTTCATTCAGTTCAAATTCTTATTTAGTTCACTAAATACCTAATAGAATACTGCAATAGGTTCTATCAAACAACTTTAGCTTCGTCTCTTAATAATTGGACCAGTTTGGCAACCTTTTCGGAGGGAGATCCTTCTAAAATGGAACCCCCAGATCTTTTAAGCGGTAAAGAAGCGTCGCCTTGTAACACCCGTGGTTTAGGAAATTCATCCCATTCTAAGGCCGAAGAATCTATTATCTTAACCTCTTTTTTCTTGGCCTTCATAATACCCTTTAAAGAAGGTAACCGAGGCTCGTTCAATCCCTTTTGACAAGTCAGCAAAGCCGGCAACGCTAATTCAAACGTCTCGGAACCGCCTTCAATTTGCCGGGTAGCGATTGCTTTTGAGCCATCATCTGAAAAATCTAATTTCGTCACCACCGTGGCCAATGGCAAACCAAGAATGGTCGCTAGAGCTCCTCCAATTTGCCCCATATCGTCGTCGACAGCTTGGCGACCGCATAAAATCAAATCAAAAGAAATAGATTTTATGGCTAAGGCTAAAGCCCGCGCCACTCCTAAATTATCAAGCTTTTCAAACTCAGAATCGAGTAAATGAATCGCGTTATCGGCGCCCATAGCTAATGCAGAACGAAGGACTTCCTTAGAAGTTTCGGGCCCCAAAGAAACAACTGTTATTTCAACCCCCTCTATTTTTTCTTTTATCCTTATCGCCTCTTCAATCGCAAACTCGTCATAAGGATTGATGATTCTTGGAATACCAGATGGATCTACTTTTCCACCTTGGATATTTATCTTGGCGGCGGTGTCTAATACTTGTTTAACGCAAACGACGATTTTCAAAACATATCCTCGAAACAATTTTTGCTAATATATCATAACAAAGTTTTCAAATTTAAGAATGCCCGTAAAATAAAATGAAATCAAATAGTAAATGCCATTTAGCCACTCTTTTTAAAATAAAAACTGAGATAATATCTTTTGCATTCTTTAATCGTCAAATCGAAAACATAAAAAAGTCCAGCCAGCTCTAAAAGATTTGATCACGCCTATGACCTTCAATGAAATTGAAACGCCTCAAAGGCTAATCCAATTATCGCAATAAAAACCACTTAACCTTAAAATACTTATTTCACCATTTCACTTACGAGTCGAACCTACGACATTTTTTTAAAAAAATTTAAATTATGCCTTCTCAATTTAAGAAAAACATTGGCGCAAAACAATTTATTTATCTTTTGTTAGGGATAGTTTTTATCGCGGGTTTATTCCTTAGGCTAGAAGCTTTATTTTCTACAACAGTAAACCAATGGGTGGTAAGAGATTTTGACAGGTCATTTAGCATAATTGACGGCGATTATTTGCCTCTTGCTGGCTCGGAGTTAGGAAATGGTGGGAGGCTCCCTGGACCGTTTATGTATTTCTTCAACGCCATTCCTTTACTCTTTAATAAGTCTTACGAATCCATTTTTATTTTTAATTTATTTTTTAACGTTGCCTCAATAATTATTTTATTTTCTGCGATTAAAAAATACCTAAACATTTTAACAGCGTCCATAACAACGGCCTTAATTTCGATTAATTTTCATCACATTGAAGCGGTGCTTTTTCCCATTAATCCCGCTTATATATTTCCATTTGTAGCTATATATGTTTGGCTATTATTCGAATATATCTTAAATAAAAGTAATTGGTCTTTTATTTTTTTAATTCTGGTACTAGTCTTAGCTATCCAATTCCATTATTCAATAATTACTCTTTGCATAGTCCCCATAGTACTGGTGCTTCTTTTTAAAATTCGGATTCCAATAAAAAATATTATTGCGGGATTGATAATAATTGGAATTAGTTTGATCCCTTATGCGATCTATAAAAAAGAAACCTTTATTCCAACCAATGTTCATGGCATTCAATCCAATGACGTTCCTAATTTTTTATCGATCTCTGAGACAATCAAAACCATTGCTGTCCAGCGAACAATAGCAAGAATTGCCAATTCAAGAGGGCGTCTTTCTCAAGAAATTAATTTTCCAAAAAACTGGAATCTTTTTTACCGGTTATTATTATCAACCGCGCTTTATTTTTTAATCTTTCATACTTTTTCTACGGGCATCCAAAATGCCCTAAAAAATCGACAAAAAGAAATTATAGTTTTATGTATGTTTTATTTTCCGGCGCTTTCATATGATATTTATGGTCCTTTTATAGGGCATTATTGGTATGAGTATATATTTGTGATACCTCAATCAATTCTCATGGGTTTATTCTTTTCTGTTATATCGGAAAAACTTACTTCTATTAAAATAAAAACTATATATCTCTCCGCAATCGGATTAACCTTGCTAACCTTTACATTCTTGGCGTTTTATTCGGCTAAAAATGCATATAGTTTTTCTCGCGAAAGGTTTAAGTTAGATCGCTATAAGACTATTAAATCCCTTTCCGCTTTTTTGATGAAAAAAACCAATTTGTCCTCTCAAAACTTTATCGAAAAAGTATATATACAAGGCTTTAATCCCGAATCTAAAAAAATCCTTCAATTGGCAAGCGCTTCCAACAAACAAAACTTAATTTTGAAGGTAAACAAAAAAAACAAAATTTGCTTTTTCATTCATAAAATAAACTCCCCAAAACATCTGGAATATAATAAAAACCTTTTTCTGTTGCATGACCCGGGGAAAAAGATCATTGGATATCAGGTTTTATCTTTTCCAGAAGATACAAAATCTATATCGTTTAGGGTTTATAAATATACCCCACTGAAAAACCAATCTTGCTATAGAAATATCGATAATCCTTTTGTTGTAAATCCTAAGCTTCGATCCATTTTGAAAGACGCTTCCAAATTAACCAGAAACCCTCTAAATGTCGTTGAATTATTAACAATTTCAAAAAACGAAGTTTATAACTCCGACAACCAATTAAATATTTTTTCTGGAAATTATATTATTGGAAACGAAAGCACACAAGTTCCCTTCAGATTTAAATTAAAACTTGAAAAACAAAAAAATGGCTATTTGTTAAATGGGGATATAGAAAAATATTATTTTTGGGGAACTCCTAATTTTAAATTGAGCAACCTTCAAGTTCTTATTAAACCAAATTCAAAATCCCAGTATCGTGAATATGAAATTTTTCCACAAAAAACCATATTGAATACTTTAGGTAGCTCAAATCTATTTTGGTCAAAAGAGATGCAGTTACCTGATCAAGCGTTAATTAAGGGTGAATTGGATATAAAATTAATGTGGAGTATTGATTGGCGGCACTCAAATTCTAGATGTTGCAGTTCCAAACAAATTAATTATTTAAACCTTACTAAAGCCAACTGAATCCACAAAAATTCCAATTCAAAATCGATTTATGCCGCCAGAGGCAAAGAAAGAATCTTAAGAAATAATTTAGAGATTTTTCTAATCTTTTAATCAAGGATAAAAATAATACTTACATCCCAATTATTATTCTCGAAAACTATATACCATGAAAATTTATTCTTAGCAGCTGGTTAGGATTTACATAATCATGAAAAATCAATCCTTTTCAAAAATATTAGCCTTCTGTTTTATTTACATCTTAGCTTTCAAAGAATTTTCCTTTTTAACAGCGGACCCAGACCTATGGGGTCATATCCTATTCGGGAAGGAAATCTGGGATTCTGCTTCAATCCCAAAAACAGATTCTTATTCTTTTACGGCTTATGGAGAGGGATGGATTAATCATGAATGGTTAACAGAAGTTCTATTTTACCTAATATACGATAACCTGGGGTCGGGAGGATTGCTTACATTTAAAATGATTCTAGGTTGGATCATAATTTATTTATTAAGCCAGTCAGGGTCTTACCGAAATACCCCCTACTCATTCGCAATAGCTTCCATAATATTTATACCTGTCATGAGTTTGGGTTTTATGGTTCGGCCGCAACTCATGACTTTTTTATTTGCGGCTATTTTAATTTTTTCTCTAAGGAGATTTTCTGAAAAAAATAATAGAAAGATCTTTTTAATTCCGGTGATTTTTCTTTTATGGGTCAATTGCCATGGAGGGGTAGTTGCGGGTTTGGGAATTTTGGGAATGGTTGCCATAATTCACTGGCTTCAAGCCAAGCGAAGCAATCTTCATATTTGGAAACCATTGATCATTGTATTTGCAGGATCTTGCCTTACTGTATTAATAAATCCCTACGGAACGGATTTGTGGGCATTTTTTATCGAATCGTTAACCCTGCCAAGAAAAATAAATGAATGGGGGCCTATTCCCTTTTTAAATTCAAGCCATTTACCATTTAAATTTTTAACATTTGTATTTTTTATAACGTTACTCGGAAATAAAAAAAAACAATTATGGGAAGTGGGAATTATAACGATTTCTATAATATTCGCATTTAAAAACCAAAGACATACCGTTTTGGCCGCAATAATAGCAGCACCGTATTTAACCGACTATATAGCGACAAAGGCTGAAACTCTTTTTATCAAAGAAACCCTTGAAACTTTTTCCGCCTCATTCAAAAAAATAACACAAACCGCCATAGCCTTATTTATTGCCTTCCAAGCCGTATTTACGATTCATTCTTACTATAAAAGTAATTTCCAAATAGTTGTTGAACCAACTGTTTACCCCACTTACTTAGCCCAATTTTTGGAAGACAACAGTATCAATGGCAACATCGTTGCTCCTTTTGATTGGGGAGAATATCTAATTTGGAAAAGACCTAAATCAAAAGTAGCTATCGATGGCAGATTCCGTACAGTTTATCCTGAGGTCATCATTAACCAGGCATGGGATTTTTGGGAGAGAAAAGAAAAATGGAATGAAATTTTGAAAAAATCCGATGTAGTAATTCTGAAGACTAAACAATCTGGCGATAGAGGTTTCAAAGATTTACCAAAATGGAAAAAAGTTTATCAAGACATCATTTGCGTAGTTTATTTAAAACAAAATGCGCGCAACAAAACTGTTATTTCCGAGTTCGCAAAAAAAAATCTAAAAAATCGCAACACTCTACCTCCCTATAATTTTCCGGGTTAAACAAGCAACTTAAGAAGACAAACTTCTTTCAATTTTTTTTAAGGCTCCATTAATATGATCGTTGAGAGATTGATGCGTAATTTTCATAACTCGTGCGGCTCTGGATTTTGGAATATTTCCATAAAAGACTAAGCTTATAGCAATCATTTGTTTATCTGTTAACATTGCTTCTTCTAAATTAACGGGTGATTTTTTTAAATACTGGTAACAACTCTGTTTATTTGCTCTTTCAGGATTAAATTGAGCCAATCGCGCCTGATTCATTATGTCCAAATGTTCGATCTGGAAAAATTGCAATCTATTATCCAAGTTCTCAACATCTTCACTCCAATTATCTAAATCCTTTTTTTTCACTGGCTTTTCTCCTGATTTTCCTTTTCCAAACCCACAAAATAACTACTACGTTTATATAAATTCAAATACTGATCAAAATCGTCTTCATCCAAATTAACGAATGCCCGAAACCAAACAGGGATTTTAGCCTCTACCAAATCATTATATAAATAGGGTGGGATGGGATCTTCGCCTACAGGTACGGGACAACCATTAATAAAATAATTGCCATTAAAATAATAAGCCTTCCAATATTCCCGAGCCCACTTAAAATGCGACCATAATCGGTCTTCGTCAACATGAGGATAATAGCGAAAAAATCCACAATAAAGACATTTCCAACCGGCCACGGAAGGAACCATTCCTCGAGCCCCACAACCCCTAATTTTTTTGCTTTTTTGTCCATTTTCTTGAGGCAATCCGCAAACCTGCATCCGACTAATTGCGGAAGTGTCTCTCCTTATTTTCAATATTTTCATCTGTCGCTACACCCGCTACAATTTTTGAAAAACAGGTAGAAAACTTTCTACCCTTCCTAAAAAAGTTAAATCAAATAGGAATACAAAGCCCCCTTAACGACTTTCCTATAATTGGCGTTAAAATTTTAACTACCTTCATAAAGCTCCTTTTAATTAAAGCAATTGATGGTATAATCTTTAAAGATACTTGCGTCATTCTGCAGAGCTTGCATTTGGCGCCCCAAAATCAAAAAAGCGATGGGATTTATTTTTAGAATTAACCAAAATATTTTTTGGTGACCCTATTTTTTGCCATTATTTAGGTACATATGTCCCTGCATAAATTAAATATGGGACAACTGTCCCCTTTTGTCAAGAATTTTTTGAGTCGTATTTATGAAACTTAAAGGTGAAGAAATTTACGATCGGTTCTCAAAACTGCTGGACGGAGACTCTTTGCGTTCTTTTTCTCAAGCTGCCAATCTAAATTACGACACGCTTAAAAAATGGAAACAACGGAGAACGGTACCTTCTCCAGAAATACTGTTAACTATCTCTAATTATTTTCATACGGATTTTGATTGGCTTCTAACCGGAAAAAAATCCGCTTCGCAATGGAATAGAAAAATCGGAAAAAAAATTCATAAGGCAAGAGAGCAAAGGGGGTTTTCTCTCCAAAAACTCGCTCAAGGAATTGGCATTCCTGAACTTTCGTTAGAATTTTACGAAAAAGGGATTTGGTCGTTTTCTATGGAGCTTTTGAATAAAATTAGCGATGTTCTCGAAATTCCCATTCAAAGATTATTGACCGATGAAAAAGCAGGATTGGGACATGCTCCGCCTCAATTAAAAATATATAATAGTTCTTCGGACAAAAATGGACCTTCCATTAACGAAGAGGATTACGTTTCGATTCCGCTAACCGATTCTGCCATTGCGGCGGGGCAACCCATTATTCAACATGAAAATATAGAGGATTATGTGTTGCTGCATATTCGAGCAACGCGACGACGGAATAATCTGGTAGCTAGCCGCGTGGAAGGGGATTCAATGGAACCCACTTTACATTCAGGGGATATTGTAATCATTGATCGGAATGATAAAACTATTGAAAAAAATCAAATGTACGCCATTTTTCACGAAAACGGCTTGACCGCAAAGTATGTGGAGCTGGGAAAAAGCTTCTTAATCTTACGCCCGCTAAATCCTTCCGCGCAAATTCAAATTGTAAACCTTAAAGAATATCCCGATCCGGTGGTAGGTAGGATTATTGGCGCTTGGAAATCATTCTAAACTTAATTTATTTATCTCCGTTTTTAATATACAATTTCTTATTTCGAAGGATCTATTTTTTCAAACAACTTCCCCTAAACCCATGTTAACATTAAGCGGATAACGATAATAAATCAGTAGGTTTCAACATAAATAAGCGTTATAAATTTTAAATTGCTAAATTATTGCTATGGATCTAGATAATCTAAAATTATTAATAGTCGACGACACTCCCTTGAATCTTACTCTTGCAACCAAACTATTCACTCGCAAAGGTCATAACGTTATCGCTGTAGAAGATGGAAAATTGGCTGTTGAGCAATTCCAAAAAGATCAGTTCGACGCGATTTTAATGGATATGCAGATGCCTGAAATGGATGGATTGGAAGCGACTCGCGAAATCCGCCGTTTAGAAAAGGAAGGTTCAAAAAAAACAACCCCCATAATAGCCATGACCGCCAACGAAGATAGAAGCGATCAACAAAAATGCTTTGATGCAGGTATGAACGGTTTTATCAGCAAACCTCTTAGTATTAAAGAAGTCATTCCCGCTATTCAAAAAATTATTCAGGAAAACAGCTAAGGAAAGACCTTTAAATTCTTTTCCTTAATTTTCAAAATTTAAGCAAAATTGAGATACGGATGGGCTGCTTTTAAAATCTCCAGAATGCAATGTGACCCCTCTAGCAATACACTCTACTTCACATGATAAATTATTAATTAATTCCCACTCTAAATGATTTAATGAAGTTAAATCATTTCCAGACATTCTATTTGCTTTTTGTGAAGATATCGCTTCTGAAACTACGTTCAAAAAATCGTTTGTAGAAGCCAAGACCCAAGTTTCTGAGGTTGCGACTACTGAGTCGTTAAATTCCCAATACCCCGCTCTATTCCGCGCTATTTTCCTCCAAAAACTTTCATCTCGATTAAAAACTTTTACTTCAACATTTTCGTAATGTTTAGTGAAAGGATAAAAAACTAGCCAATAATAAATATTTTGTGAATTTAGGGTTTCAATTACAGATGCAGAGACTATTCTAGAGAAGTTCCTTGTTTTAATACCTTCAGCATCGCAAACCGAAACATATTCATTGGTTATATTTATAGAATTCTCGTTTAGTTTTGCCTCTCCATTCTCAAATCCAAAAATGGCGTTTCTTTTTGCGCAAAGTTTAAGTTCCCCTAAGTCAAATTCGTTTAATCGAATGATGTAATCATATCTTCCACTTTTTGGGAATCCATCTAAAGTTAACGCGTTTTCGGAATCGCACGAAACGATATTAAAAAACTTTTCTCCGGAATCAAAACTAATCCGACCATATACACAATTCTTTGGCCACTTTCCTCTTGAAAGAAACGCAGTATTCGCTACTAAAGTTGCTCTAGATGTAAATTGGTTTGCGTTCGAAAATTCCTGTTGAGTAAAATTTATGCCCAAATCATAATTTTTTATTGATTTAAATTTTTTCTTTTCTGTAATTTGATTGGGTTGAATTTCAATGTTATCGTTGTTTCCAAGTATATTTTTATTAATATTGGAAGCTATTTCAGAATTCCAAAAAAAGTCGCATGCAACAGTCATAACTTTATCCCCATAAAAAAACCTTCGAGATTAAGATCGCGAAGATTAGTTAAGTAAACAAAGACCCCCTTTGACTGAAGGAGGACTACAAGAAACGCCACCTTGAACTTATCGAAAATACTCAATAATTTTTTGAAGCAATATTTCGGTAAACCCAGGGCAGCAAAAATTGCTTATTTTTTAAAATATTCCAAAAAAGCTCCTACAATACCGCCACCTCCAAGATAAGTCGCCACTCTTTTGAACATTTGTACATCGTTTACGACTCCATTAATTTTATTTTTTCCCCTTAATAGAGTTTCGTGTTCTTCCACTTTTTCCTTCGAAAACCTTCCAATATCAACCAAACCGCTCATACCGTCATTTCCATAAAGAGTGTTGTGCATTCCATCTATCCTCCGACACAACTCTTTCATTTCGGCAGTATTCTCGGTTACGGCGTTGGTTAGGTTATTTATGTTTTCGTTCGATTTATCTAACCGAATTGATAATCTTTCAATTCGGTTAGAATTTATTTCTGTATCTGTCATTCTATTTTCCTAACGCATATATTACTTTTATAATTTCCTCAAATATTTCGTTCAAATTTGATTTGAGTTGCGGTAAATCCTGAGCTCTATCTATTTTATTTTTCGCGAAATTTGCCGCATCTTGCTGCGTTGGAAATTTCGATAAATACGCCGAGATTACGGTTTGTTTTTCTTTAATAGATTTATTTTTTAAAGCTACATCGGGTCTACTTATTAAATTTACCGACATATTAAGATTCCTTTCCAAGGTTTTATAATTTTTATAAAGTATTTAATAAACTCGTTAAAATTAATATCTCAAGGGCCCAAAATCTGATTATTAATTCACCTTGTCAAAAGAAATAGCATTGATGAAAATAATATTAAAAACTGGATTGCCCTTACTTATTGTAAAAAATTAAGGAATAATTAAGATTAACTTATTGAAATAAAGGATTATTTTGGAGTACAAAAAGTAGGTATGAGGCTTAAAAGTGACCAATAAAATACTTGTCGAATTATTGAGTTTTTCAAATAAAACATCGACGTAAAATTTAGGGGCGAGGATAAAATCTAAAAAATTTTTAAGGACTGATAATGAAAAAATTTAGCAAGAAAAGTAAAACACTTTAAGAACAAAAACTTATTATTAATTCCTAACTATTTTGTTCAAAAAATCTAGAAAATTAAAATTAAAGCGTTTTTAAATTTATGGCTTAGACTTACCTAAATTTAAAAATATTTTTGATTTTTAAGTCTTTGAAAATCAAATGCTTTAAGTTTTTTATTAATCCGAAATTTAAATTAGTTATTTAAAATCAATTAGTTGCCTAAATATTGTGAATAAAATTTTTGTATTGATTTTAAATATCCGCTTCATTACTATAGCTTCCATTCCCCGCAGTTCAGCTAATATTTCATCTTGTCTTAAGACCTGAGAAAATGGAGATCTATGGAAGTTCTCTGGAATAAGTGTTTAGAAGTGATCGTAGATCAGGTTCTTCCGGAAAATTACAATACTTGGTTTACCCCTACCTCTCCGATTTCTTACGACGATCAAATTTTTACTCTCGGAGTACCGAATGAATTTTTCAAAAAATATTTGAAAGAAAATTATTTAAATATTATAGAAAATTCACTAGAAACGGTTTCAGGGACTCCTCACAGGGTAAAATTTAAAGTTTATTCAGCGCGCAATGGCACCAAGGTTTCATATGGCAAGCACACCTTTATTGAAACTGACGAACAAGACCATCTGAATTTTAAATCTTCGTTAAATCAAAAATACACCTTCAAAAATTTTGTTGTAGGAGGTTGTAATCAGTTTGCCCATGCTGCGGCAAAAGCGGTAGCTTCTAATCCTGCTATGGCCTATAACCCTTTGTTTATATATGGTTCTGTCGGTTTAGGAAAAACTCATTTGCTTCATGCTATCGGAAACTCTATTCGAGAAAAAAATAAGAAATTAAAAATTAGATACGTTTCTACCGAAGGATTTACCATCGATTTGATTCAATCCTTAAAAAAAGACGGTATGAACGCTTTTCGTGAACGGTATCGCCCCTTAGACGTTTTATTGGTAGATGATATTCAATTTATTGAAGGCAAGGATCGAACCCAAGAAGAGTTTTTTTACACGTTTAACTCGCTTTTCGAAGCCCATAAACAAGTAATTATTACAAGCGACGCCATTCCAAAAGAAATGAAAAAAATTCAAGAGAGGCTTCGGTCTCGGTTTGAGTGTGGTTTGATAGCGGATATGGAACCACCCGACTTGGAAACTAAAGTTGCGATTCTATTGAAAAAAGCGGAGATTCAAAACATTAAATTATCTCAGGATGTGGCCATTTATATTGCCAATAATATCCGATCAAATATTCGAGAACTGGAGGGGCTCTTACTTAGACTAATTGCCTATTCTTCATTTACCTCGAAACCTATAACTATGGATTTGGCAAAAAATGTTTTTAAGAAGTTTTCTCAAGACCATCTAGAAAATTTCACAGTTCCAAACATCCAAAAACAGGTTGCAACTCATTATAATTTAAAGGTTTCTGACTTAAAATCCAAGAAGCGATCGCGCGATATTTCCGTTCCAAGACAAATTGCAATGTTTCTTTGTAGAGAACGCACTAAATCTTCTTTACCGGAGATTGGAAAAGAGTTTGGCGGCAAGGATCATACAACCGTAATTTACTCCCATACAAAAATTGGTAAACTATTGAAAGAAAATAACGAAATATCAAGATCTGTACAAACTTTAATAGAGAAAATAGAACGGGGATAACCTGTTAATTAAATGTGAATACTTGTGGAAAATAAGGTATAATAATCAAATAAAAGTTATTCCTCCCATGCCCGAAAAGAATGCCGTTTTATCTAACAACTTTTTCATTAAATTTTCCGTTTTAAATTGAACCTTTACCAGGTTTTTCCACATTTTAACAAGCCCTTCTACTTCTTTTAATAAATATAAGATCTTTTTTACTAGATATAAGTAATAAGTAATAAATGGAATCCGATAGCAAAACCTACAATTCATCTAATATAAAAATACTAGAAGGTCTAGAAGCTGTTCGTAAACGTCCTGCCATGTATATTGGCGGCACTGGAGCTGATGGTTTACATCATCTCGTTTATGAATTAGTCGATAATAGCGTCGATGAAGCAGTTGCGGGATTTTGCAATGAAATAAGCGTTATTATTCATATAGATAATAGTATAACAGTTAAAGATAACGGTCGTGGTATTCCCGTAGATATGCATTCTGATCGTAATATTTCCGCCGCTGAAGTGGTATTAACCGTACTACATGCGGGTGGAAAATTTGATAAGGATACTTATAAGGTTTCTGCCGGATTACACGGGGTGGGAGTTTCAGTTGTAAACGCTCTTTCTGAACATTTAGAAGTCATTATTAAAAGGGGAGAGAAAAAGTATCGTCAAAAATACGAAAAAGGAATTCCTCAAACAAAATTAGATATTATTGGTGACACTAAAAGTACTGGAACGGAAATTATTTTTAAGTTTGATTCTGAGATTTTTAAAGATGTTTCCTTTAGTTTCGATGTTTTAGCTAATAGGCTTAGAGAATTTTCTTTCCTAAATAAGGGATTAAAAATACATTTCCAAGATGAAAGAAATGGAAAAAGTCACGATTTTTTCTATGAAGGTGGCATTGTTTCCTTTGTCGAGCATTTAAGCAAAAGTAAAAAAACAATTCATCCTAAGCCCATTTATATTTCTAAAGAAAAAGATGATTTTATCATTGAGCTGTCGATGCAATATAACGACAGCTACATAGAAGAATTATTTACATTTGTAAATAATGTCAATACACGCGATGGCGGCACCCATTTAAGCGGTTATAGGTCTGCATTAACTAGAACAATAAATAGTTATGCCGTTCAAAATGGATTATTAAAGTCTACCAACGTTAGTTTAAGCGGTGAAGATGTTCGCGAAGGATTGATAGCCGTTCTGAGCGTTAAGATCCCAGAACCTCAATTTGAAGGCCAAACAAAAGGAAAATTAGGCAATAGCGAGGTCAAAGGTATAGTTGAGCAAATAGTTAATGAGAAATTGAGCGAATTATTTGCGGAAAATCCGCCTATAGCTAAGGCAATTGTTTCTAAAGCTATCAGTGCTGCATTGGCGAGAGAGGCAGCTAAAAAAGCCAAAGATTTAGTGCGTCGTAAAAACGCTCTGGAAATAAGCTCGTTACCTGGAAAGCTATCTGATTGTGCAGAAAAAGATCCCGCATTATCTGAACTATATATTGTTGAGGGAGATTCTGCGGGTGGTTCTGCCAAACAAGGGAGAGATAGGAAGTATCAAGCTATTTTGCCTATTAAGGGTAAAATTTTGAACGTTGAAAAAGCTCGATACGAGAAAATGATAGGAAGCGATGAAATTCGAACTATCATTACTGCCTTGGGTACTGGAATTGGTCGAGTCGATATGAATATTGAAAAGGCGCGCTATCACAAAGTTATTATTATGACAGACGCCGATGTCGATGGAGCTCATATTCGTACATTGCTTTTAACTTTTTTCTTTAGACAAATGCCAGAATTAATTGAAAAAGGTTATTTGTATATAGCACAGCCTCCTCTATTTAAAATAAAAAAAGGAAAAAGCGAAAATTATCTAAAAGACGAAAGCTTTTTATCTCAATACTTGGTTAAGTTAGGCGTTGAGAAGATGGAAATTCAATCTTCTAGAAATGGAGTTACTTATTCTGGGAAATCTTTAGAAACATTGGTTAATAACTTAAGTCAATTTAGAGAGGTATTTGGTCAAGCAGTAAGAAATAATATACCCTCCGATTTATTGAATTTAGTTATTAAAATGGATCGATCCAAAGAGAGCTTAGGAACTTTCAAAGAAACCGTTAATCTTCTTTTAAATCTATTGGATAGCTTGATAGATGAAGAATGTGGGAAAAGATATAGTTTTAAAGATGGAAATTTAAATGTTCCTTTAGAAATTCGATGTGGAGATTTTGTAGAGGATGAGGAAGAAAAGTACTTAAACGAACGGTTAATAAAATTAGAGTCTGTAGACGATAAAACCAAACGTGCCATAGTAGATCATGGTAATGAAACTATTGATTTTAATAAAAACCTTAAAAATATTAAAGTGGCAATTGATCAAGATATTGAAAATAATCTTTATCAAATTGAAATTACAGGCGTTTCACAAAGTCGTGAATTTAAGGTTCAGTTGAATTCAGATTTTTTAGAATCTGTGTTAATTCAAAAGTTGTTCGAAGCTTATGAGCCAATTAAAAGCGTGGATTATCCTCCCTTTACATTGACTCAAAGCGAAGCGGTTCAAACGGCTTCTTCTCGAGAAGAATTGTTGGATGCGATACTGCAAGCTGGGAAAAAAGGCTTATATATTCAACGCTATAAAGGTTTGGGCGAGATGAATCCAGACCAACTATGGGAAACGACAATGAACCCAGAAAAAAGAGTTCTTTTACAGGTTCGCGCGGACGATTTAATTGAATCCGATAATTTGTTTTCCATGCTTATGGGGGATGAAGTCGAACCCCGTCGCGATTTTATCCAGGGGAATGCCTTGGAAGCCAAAAATTTAGACATCTAACTTAAAACATTCTTCCTAAACTCGTTAAATAACCATCCTTTAAACTAACATTAGTATTTTTTTATAAAACCGATGGTTTTTTGGAGAATTGAATGCCCGAAATAATCGAATATATCGATATCGAAGACGAAATGAGGAATTCTTACCTCGATTACGCCATGAGCGTAATTGTGGGTCGAGCCTTGCCAGATGTTCGTGACGGCCTTAAGCCCGTTCATCGAAGAGTTCTTTTTGCAATGCACGAGCAATCGAACGTTTTCAATCGTCCCTATAAAAAGTCTGCGCGTATTGTGGGGGATGTTATCGGTAAATATCATCCACACGGAGAAACTGCGGCTTACGACACTATTGTTCGATTAGCGCAAGATTTTTCTATGCGGTTTCCTTTAGTGGATGGTCAGGGAAACTTTGGTTCCATTGATGGCGATTCTGCCGCGGCTATGAGATATACCGAAGTTAGAATGGCGGAAGTTTCTCAAGAAATGCTTCGGGATTTAGAGAAAGATACCGTTCCGTTTGTTCCAAATTACGACGATTCGATGGAGGAACCTACCCTACTACCAGCTGCATTTCCAAATTTGTTAGTCAATGGTTCCTCGGGAATTGCCGTTGGAATGGCAACAAATATTCCTCCCCATAATTTAACCGAAACGGTGAACGCTGCGATTCATTTGATTGAGAATCCAGATTGTTCTATTGAAGAGTTGATTAAGATTGTACCTGGGCCAGATTTTCCAACCGCTGGTTTAATCATGGGTTCGGCTGGAATACGCAACGGTTATAGGACGGGTCGTGGCGTTGTTAAAATGCGAGCCAAGGTAAAAATTGAAACTAATGAAAAAGACGATCGGTCCACTTTAATTGTTAACGAAATTCCTTATCAGGTTAACAAGGCGAGGATTGTTGAAAAAATCGCTCAACTAGTCAGAGAAAAAAAATTAGAGGGTATCTCAGATCTCCGCGACGAGTCTGACCGCGAAGGCATTCGCATTGTCGTAGAACTAAAAAAGGGAATCATACCAGAAGTTGTTTTAAATAATTTATATAAACACACGCAATTGCAAGACACTTTCGGAATCAATATGCTCGCTTTGATAAATAAACAGCCGAAAGTTCTTAATTTAAAAGATATTTTAAATTACTTTATTCTATTCCGAAAAGAAGTTGTTACTAAGAGAACGGAATTTGATCTGCGAAAAGCTCAAGAACGAGAGCACATCTTTGAAGGATTAAAAATCGCAATCGATAATATGGATGAAGTGGTTGCCTTGATTCGCGGATCTGAAGATCCAACAACCGCTAAAGAAGGATTGACAGAACGGTTTGGTTTATCCGAAATTCAAGCTAAAGCTATTTTAGAAATGCGGTTGCAAAGATTGACCGGGCTTGAGAGGCAGAAGATAGTTGATGAGTTAGAAGAGATTAGAAAACTAATTAAAGAATTCGAAAACATTCTCGCTAACGAAGCCGTTAAGCTCCAGATTATTACTGAAGAGTTAATTGCGATTAGAGATAAATATGGCAACGACCGTAGAACGGAGATTGTGCAATTAGAAGAAGGCGATATTTCTATCGAAGATATGATTGCCGATGAAGATATGGTCGTTACGCTTTCAAGAAGCGGTTACATAAAGAGAGATAATCTAGAAAATTATAGAGCTCAAAAAAGAGGCGGCAAAGGGGTTAGAGGTTTTAACTTAAGAGAGGAAGATGTCGTTCAAGAACTGTTGATTGCTACCAGCCTTTCGGATTTATTGGTATTTACCAACTTAGGTAAAGTTCATTGGTTGAAGGTTTATCAAATTCCAGAGGTAAGTCGAACTGCCAAAGGAAAACCTATCGTAAATTTGTTGAACCTCCAACATGATGAACAAATTGCGGGAATCCTTTCTTTATCTCTTAAAGAATTAGAGGATAAATTCATCGTTTTGATCACCGAAAAGGGGATCGTTAAAAAAACCAGTCTAGCCGCTTATAGCCGACCGCGACAGGGAGGTATTATTGGTTTGACCATTGACGATGGAGATAAATTGATAGCGGCGCGGTTGTCAGATGGCTCTCAAGATTTATTAATGGCGACTCGTAAGGGAATGTCCATTCGCTTTAAAGAAGAAGAAGTTCGGGCCATTGGCAGAACGGGTCGTGGCGTTATGGGAATTAGGTTAAGGGAAGGCGATCGCGTTGTAGGGGCCGAGATCGTGGAACCCGATAAAAATGTTTTGATCGTTACCGAATCTGGATTAGGGAAACGAACCGCAGTTGAAGATTATCCCGTGCAAGGCCGGGGTGGATATGGTGTCATTACCTTGAAGTCCAACGAAAAAACAGGTTCGTTGGTCGGTATTCGACAAGTTTCGGATGGCGATGAAATTTTAATAATTTCCACCGATGGTAATATTATTCGCATTGAAGTTAGCGGTATTTCTGTGATTGGCAGGAATACACAAGGCGTACGACTAGTGGTGTTAAAAGATTCCAATAGAGTTGTGAGTTTCGAAAAACTGGTGGAATGAAAAAGATTGTTAGGCCCTTTTGGGTAAAAGTGGATTTAAAGCTTTGGGTTATTTTCTTTTTTCTTTTTCTCTTCGCTTGCGCCGAAGATCGTATCGAAAACCTGTTCAAAGAAGCTGACGAAGAATGGATTAAAGGCCATAATCATGGCGCGATAGAAATTTTAAAAACAGTTTTGGAAGAAAGACCAAAGGGTCCCCAAGCAGAGGAGGCCTTATTTCGTCTAGGCGAGATTACTTATTATAGTATTGGCAATAGTTCCCAGGCGTTAATTTATTTTAAAGAACTGCTTAAAGTTACCAGAAATGGAAAGTTTGCTTACTCCGCCCAAAAATACATTTCCGAAATAGTCGAATTTTCGTTAAAAGATTTTGACCAATCTATCATCGAGTATCAAAAGCTAATCGACAATTTTAATGTGACCGAGGAAAACGGAGACCACCAGTTTCGTATTGCATCTATTTATTATAAGAAACAAGAATACGAACAGTCGTTGGTGGAGCTAGAGATTCTTTTAGAAAAATATAGAGAAAGTAAAAGAGTAGAAGAATCTCTTTTTAAAATGACAGAAATTTTATACGCTCTTAACCGTTGTCCGGAAGCGGAGGCGAGATACGAAACATTTTTAGAAGAATTTCCTAGTAGTCCCTTTTTAAGCGAGATGGATTTTGTAATGGCGAGTTGCAAAGAGGATGAAGGAAAACTAAAGGAAGCTTATACCGCTTTTAAATCACTTGTTGGTCGGTATCCTTACGGTTCTATTTTAAATATGAAACTTCAAGGAATTGAAACTCGCCTCAAAAAACCTGGAAATGTTGCAAGTAATTTAACCCGCCGCGGAAATCGATAGTCAATAAAACCATTTTAATATTTGTTCATTTTTAAATTTCATGCTGGATATTAAACAAATACGCGAAAACTCTGACGAAATAAAAAATCGTTTAATAAGAAGGGGAGATGGTTTCTCTGAAAAAATTACGCGTTTGACCGAAATAGATATCGAACGCCGAAAATCGTTGTCCGAATCGGAATCCCTAAAAAATCGAAAAAAAACGCTTTCCGCCCAAGTGGGTAAGCTTAAGAAAGAGGGAAACGACGCCACGGAGCAAATGGAAGAGGTTAAACGCATTAACCAATCCATAAAAGAATGGGACGAAAAAGCCCAATTAAGCGAAAAAGAAATTCAAGAGACCTTATTAGAAATTCCCAATACCCCACACGATTCTGTTCCTGACGGGAAAGACGAGTCCGCAAATGAGATAATTAGAACATGGGGCGATATCCCACAGTTTGATTTTGAAATAAAAAATCACGTAGAGTTGGGAGAAGCTCTCGATATTATCGATTTAAAACGAGCCGTAAAAATAGCCGGGTCGCGATTTTCAGTATTTAAGGGACAAGGAGCCAGGTTAATGAGAGCCTTAACCTCGTTTATGCTGGATACCCACACTGAAGAAAACGGATACCAGGAATTGTATCCGCCCTTCCTGGTGAATCGCGATTCGATGACCGGCACTGGACAATTACCCAAATTTGAAGAAGATTTATTCAAATTAGGCGACGATCCTTATTATTTAATTCCTACCGCTGAAGTGCCTGTAACGAATTACCATCGCGACGAAATTCTAAGCCAGGAATCCTTGCCGATAAAATATGCCGCTTTCACTCCTTGTTTTAGAAGAGAAGCCGGTTCCTATGGAAAAGACACGCATGGATTGATCCGTCAGCATCAATTTGACAAGGTCGAATTGGTTAAATTTGTGGAGCCCGATCAGGCTTTAGACGAATTGGATGGTTTATTGGGCAACGCGGAGGGAATTTTACGCAAACTTGGATTGGCTTATCGAGTTGCGGTTTTATGCGTAGGCGACCTTGGATTTTCAGCTACAAAGACGTTCGATATAGAAGTTTGGATACCCAGTCAAAACGCTTACCGAGAAATTTCATCCTGTAGTACCTTTTCCGATTACCAAGCGCGTAGAGCCAAGATTCGTTATAAGAAAAAGGAAGATGGAAAAACATCTTTTGTTCATACACTCAATGGATCGGGACTAGCGGTGGGTAGACTATTTGTAGCGCTATTGGAAAATTTTCAGCAACCAGACGGGACAATTCCAATTCCAGAACCTCTTCAACCGTATATGAATGACAAGAAAAAAATAGAAAAGAGGTCATAAAATCACGAAATTTAAAAGGCGTTTTTTTATTGTCCTGGACCGGGTCTCCATATAAAATAAGGCCACTTAAAATAAAGAAACTACCAAAACCGAATCAGTTTTTTTTGTGGCGATTGAAATAGCGAGGAGGGATGGCCGAGTGGTTTAAGGCGGCGGTCTTGAAAACCGTTGAACGAAAGTTCCGTGGGTTCGAATCCTACTCCCTCCGTACTCGTATTTTTTATTGTTTGGAATTTAAAGGAGAGGTGGCCGAGCTGGCTTAAGGCGCACGCCTGCTAAGTGTGTGTAGGCTTATCCCCTACCGAGGGTTCGAATCCCTCCCTCTCCGCCACCTTTAAACTAAGAAAAAGTACCCTATGAGAGAATCAAAAATTCTTTTAATAGTGATTGTTTTTATTTCCTTTGCTTGCTCAAACGGAGATTTTGCAAAAAGAAACCAAAAGCCAAAAGAGGTGCCTTTAAGCCAGGTGAATTTGCCAGGTATGGCTCCTAAACCTGTGGCTCGGGCGCAAGATACTGTGTTAGCGGAAGGATCGCGTTCTGAAGTAGAAAATCATCCTGAAGTAACCGAAGGTCAAAAGCAACAACGCGCAATACAAACTCCCAAGGAAGTTGAAGGAAAATGGAGAGCTGTTAAACTTTTAATAAGAGATAAGCGCGATGAAGAAAAAGTAGAGGTTAAAACCGTTAACCTAGGCGAATCGTTTGTTTTAGCCGACGCTAATTTAACGGTTACCGTAGGGGCGTTTTTTCCAAACTTTGTTATGGATAAGGTATACTATACCTCTTTGGGTAACGAACCGACTAACCCAGCAGTTCAGTTTATAGTTCACGAAAATGAAAAACGGATTTTTGAAGGATGGGCATTTAAGCGGTTTCCCAAACTTTATGCGTTCAAGCATGCACGCTACGAAATTTTGTTGACGGATTATATTCCTATGGGAGTCTCTTAACGTTCTCCTAGGTATTTGAAATTTTAGAGAACCTCTAATTTTAGAGGTTTTTTTCGCGATTAATATGCGCCCATAGCTCAGCTGGATAGAGCGTCGGTTTGCGGAACCGAAGGTCGGAGGTTCAAGTCCTCTTGGGCGTACTCATTCGTTGGAGAGGTGGCCGAGAGGTCGAAGGCGATAGACTCGAAATCTATTGTACCTATTCGGGTACCGAGGGTTCGAATCCCTCTCTCTCCTTAGAGAGAAAAAGTCGAAAAACGAATGATAGTTTAAAGGCTTTAATTCCCCCATTCACATACCATTGGAGAGGTGGCCGAGCGGTTGAAGGCGCACGCTTGGAAAGCGTGTGTAGGCTTATACCCTACCGAGGGTTCGAATCCCTCCCTCTCCGCCACCCTGCGCTCTTCAAGTTTATTTCTTAATTTCTTTTAATTATTTTTTGCCAAGATAATAACGATATTTTTCTTTAGGAAATCGTTCGATGGCGTAGCGCAACATGGTGCGCGGCATTTTTGTAGAGTGTTTTTCTAGAAACTTTTCTTCCACAGCAAGATCTCTTTTACCTATTTCGCGCAACATCCAACCGACAGATTTGTGTATTAGATCGTGAGAATCGTTGATCAGAATTTTCGCGATTTTTAAAGCCGTTTTAAATTTTCCCTTCTTGATATAGGAAAATGTCGCCATCATCGAGATTCGTCGTTCCCATAAAATTTTAGATTTTGAGAGTTTTTCTAAAATTTTTTTTTCTTTGTTTTCTAAATAAGGTCCAATTATGAGGTGGGCGGAAGCGTCTACTAGATCCCAATTATTTATATGTTTTGTATTTTCAAGATAAAGATTGTAGATCGTTTCTTGATCTTTAGAATCTCCATTTTGAAATTGATTGACCAGAATCAATAGGGCAACAAACCCTTCTTCATGAATTTTCGATTTTAGAAGCTTTTTGGTTTCGCCAAGCGCTAGCGTATTATATTGCTGGGCTATTTTACGAGCGTTTGGAACATAGACTCCAATTAGCATGTCCCCTTCTGCGTATTCCCCAGGACCAGATTTAAAGAATCGTTGCAAATGTTCGACTCGCTCTGGTTTAGCTACTGATTGTAAAGATTTTTGAACGTCTTTTGCTTTCATGGTTTTTAATCAGTCATTAATCAAAGGATTTGTTCATTTTATAACTATTTCCTCAAATTTTTAAAGCTTGAGATCTTTGATTAGAAACCCATAGAATCTATAAACAAGGCCATGATACTTGAAATTTACCTTGTTAACCTCACCGTGTTTGGGTTATATATTATCAGTTAACATTTTTTTGAACCAATGCGCTAAATTGAAAGTCCATCCTGTTTTTCCTATTCTTTTTTCTTGCAGAATTCCAAACTCATTTGTTAATCGTTCATGTCTAAAAAAATCAGATTAATTTCTCGGCTCGATATCAAAGGTCCCAACGTTATCAAAGGTATTCAGATGGAAGGCCTTAGAATTGTCGGTAAACCCGAAACCTTGGCTCCAAAATATTATGCGGAGGGCGCTGACGAAATCCTTTTTATCGATACGGTGGCGAGTTTGTACCAGAGAGATAACCTTCTTCAAATTGTCCGCAACACGGCCGAAAACACATTTATCCCCATCACGGCAGGGGGTGGCGTTCGTGCGGTGGAAGACGTGCGGAAACTTTTACATGCCGGAGCCGATAAAGTTGCCCTCAATACCGCCGTGATCGATAATCCAAATTTGGTTCGCGATTGCGCTCAGCTTTACGGATCGCAATGCATCGTATTATCTGTCCAAGCCAAAAAAATTTCCGACGATCGTTGGGAAGTTTATACTGACGGAGGGAGAGAAAAAACGGGTTTAGATGTTATGGATTGGATTAAAAAAGCCGTTGACTTAGGAGTGGGTGAAATATTATTGACCTCTGTGGATCGCGACGGCGTTAAAAAGGGTTTTGATGTTGATCTTGCCGAAAAAGTTTGTAAAAGCGTAAGTATTCCGGTTATCGTTTCCGGTGGCGCCGGAACTCCAGAGCATATTGAAGAGGTTGTTCGTCGCGCCAATCCCGACGCAGTTGCAGTTGGCTCTATGCTTCACTATGGGATTATGTCTCTAGGAGAGATAAAACAATATCTCGTGGAAAAGAAAATCAACGTTCGATTAAAATAAAATTTTTAGGGTTTTTGATGGAAGTCGCAATAATTGATTATAAGAGAAGTAATTTGTTTAATATCGTCCGCGCTCTGGAAGTGGTCGGCGTTAAAAATATAAGAGTCATACCCGATGGAAAATCGGTTCTTACTGCCGATCGGATGATCCTTCCTGGAGTAGGCGCTTTTGGCGATGCGATGAAAGACCTTAAAGAAAAAGAGCTAGATTCTATAATTAAGGAATTTGCTCAAACGGGAAAGCCTTTATTGGGAATTTGCCTGGGTATGCAATTATTATTGGATTCAAGTATGGAATTTGGCGAGCATGCCGGGCTAGGGTTGATTCCAGGACAGGTAAAACCTCTGCGAATTTTTATCCCAGATCTCTCGACAAAGGTTCCGCATATTGGTTGGAGCGAGTTGATCTTAGAAGGAAACTCAGGAGATTCAGAAAAGCACCCGCTTGCTCCTCTTTTAGCGGAAACTGAAGAAAGATCTTCTTTTTATTTCACTCACTCCTTTGTATCCGTTCCGGAAGATCCTAATAATACGGTTGCGAAAACCGAATATGAAAATCAGTCATTTTGTTCGATCCTCAAAAAAAATAATATTTTAGGCTGCCAGTTTCACCCCGAGCGCAGCGGCAACACTGGATTGCAATTTTTGAAAAATTTTATTTTTAATTAACGACTATTTCAATATTTTTAGGCAAAACCTTCCTTTTGTCCTGAATGCGGCTTCGCGTTTAATACCACAAGTGGGTTTTATTCCACGCGGCTTGGCGCCTTTTTGTATTGTCGAAGTAAATTGACATTTTTGATGTTTTTCCTCCCTTTTTTGTTTTACAACCCATTGAATTAATTAGTTTATTTTATTAAGTCCCCTAAGCGAATCATAATAGTAGGGACTTATAATTTGACTTGTCCTCGACTCGTTGGATAATTTTTATAGAAAGTAGGAATGTTTATGACGTTCGATTGGTCGGAGGTAAAGCATTTTTCCGAAAACGAATTCCGCCCAAAAAATTTTCCTGGCGAAATAGATATGAGGCTGGGATTTATATTAAAACTTGATCTCTTTCGATCTCAGGTGGGTTCGCCCATGTATGTTCATGACAATGGAGGTTATGCCGTTAGCGGGCATTCTGAAAATTCTCTGCACTACGAAGGGCTAGCGGCAGACCTTCATGTTGCCGAAGCGGTAGGCCCTCGAGATATAATTGAACAAGCTTTACTCGCTTATAAATGGACTTTTTTAAGCATTGGAATTTACCCTTATTGGAATCGCCCAGGGTTACATCTTGACGATCGTACCGCAATAGGAAAAGAAAAAGTAGTTTGGTTTAGAGACGATTTTGGTAAATATCATTACTATTCTTATAATCGATTTTACCAATGTTTACGCGATCTTATTCTTTATATAGAATCGAATCCAAAAACTAAATAAGTTGATTTCAGAAATATTTTATTTGGAAAGGTAATCGTCTAAAATTTCAAAAAACTTATCGACATCTTCTTCATTGTTATATATGTGGGGAGAAAGTCGGACAAGTCCATCGCGAACGGTAAGGGATACTTCTCTTTGATTCATAAATTCTAAAATGTCGTTATCTTGGTAGGTAAATGCGACAATGCCCGAACGTTCATTTGGGTTTTCGGAGTTAAATAATGGTAGGTTTCGTTTTTTGATTCCTTCAATAAGATAATCGCCAAGCTCGAATATTCGAGCTTCTACAGTCGCCATACCAATTTCATGAAATAACGATAGAGACGCTCCTAAAGCTTGGATACTCATCGTATTGAAGGTTCCTTCTTCAAAACGCCGAGCGTCCGGTCTGAAGGCAAAATGGTAATCCATGAAGTTGTAGGCATCTACCATGCTATTCCAGCCGACGACTACTGGATAAATTTTTTCTAATACTTTTGAGCTGATGTAAAAACCACCCAATCCTTCAACGCTCAACAACCATTTGTGACCATCCGCCATTAAAAAATCGATATGGTAATCTTTGACGTTTATCTGAATAGCGCCTAAACTTTGAATAGCGTCTACGCAAAAATAAATTTCCCTTTTTTTGCAAAATTCTCCAAGCCGGGCCAAATCATTACGGAAACCGCTATTGCACTCGACAGAGCTAATGGATAGTATCCGCGTTTTTTCATCGACCGCCTCGGTAACTTTTTCAAAGTCGACCCGACCATTTTGGCAAGAGACCATTCGGGTTTCTACCCCATGGCGTTTCAGGTTTTGCCAGGGATAAACATTAGCGGGAAATTCGATATCTGGAATAACTACATTTTCGCCGGATTTCCAATCGATTCCATTAGCGACAATAGACAATCCTTCCGAAGTATTTTTAACGAATGCCACTTCTTCTTGCCTTGCTCCGATTAAATGAGCAAAGCTTTCTCGCACCTTTTGGACTTTTTCCATCCATTGAGGGTAGTTAGCCGTTCCAAAATTGGAGGCGTCTTCAACAAAGGTCGTTACAATTTCTTGAGTTCTTTTAGGGATTGGCGCAACTTTGGCGTTATCGAAAAAAACTCGATTTTTTGTAACGGGAAATTCCTCCCGTATAGTCTTCCATTGATTTTTCATGCAAAGTTTTGAAAGTTTTATTCTTTGTATTCTATGTGGAGCCGGTAGATCAAACCTGCGGGATTGTCTTCGGGACTTTGAGCCGTGGGTTTGGCAAAATTATTGACTTCAAAGGTTATATCGTTGTTACCTGGTTTTAACAAAGAAGCGATATCTACTATGAAAGGATCGGGGTATTCCGAACCGCCATAGCTTTGGGTTTGGTTGGCCCCGTTTATAGATATTCTACAATTGTCGTCGCTACGAATGAACAATTCTGCGCGAACTATATTTCCTTTTCCATTGATTGGAATTTCTAGCTGAGTTCGCATTTTATTTCTGCTTCCGGTTTTAGCTTCTTCCAAAGAAACCGATTCGTCTACCCAAACCCATTGGCTGCCTTTCATTGATCGCCATTTGGGATTCATTTGGCAAATGGTAGCGGGTAACCAGCTATCTTGGTCTTTGTTGTAATACTGGGTTTCCTTACCGCTCACCAAAAGAAGCGTTTTAATTTTGGTGGGTTCTTCGTTACTTTCGCAAACGATACATTTTCCTTCTTTCCACATTAGATCGTTCATTTCCTGCCAATAATCGAACATTCCATTTTTTTTCTTTACGACAGCCATGCTGGGTCGAGGCAGGTTTCTTCCTAAATAAGGTCCAATGTCGGCTACTATAAGCCCATTAGGACTTTCAGAATCAATAGCGATAAAAGAATGAGAGGGAATCATGTCGTAAGTTTTTACAATGAGCTCGCCTTTTTTTGGATTTTTGATTTCTTCGATTTCATCCTGTAGTTTTTGTAATAGCAGGAGTGAAGTTTTAATCTCGTTCTTAAATGTCGCTTTACCACTTGCTTGTTTGGTTATTAAATCAACAACTGGAGAATTTGGATCCATTAATAGTAATTTGACAGTGATTCCAGAAATCACTTTATCGTGCAATAAGTCTCGGCTATTTGTGGCAATGGATAGTAGAGAAGAACCGCCAATATAAATTTCTTTTTTGACGTCTTGAAATAGAGCTTCGAATGAATAAGCGCGACCTAACTCTGATCGGTTTTTAAAAAATCGGGTGACTCCAAGGCGAACCGCGTCTGGATTTACAATCTCCTCGAGCGCTCTTTTATATTCATTGAAATTAAGCTCTCGAAGGAATATTTCGTAACCAAATGAGACGACGCCAATCATTGAAATAAGCAGGGAAAATTCCTTAAAGGGGTGTAACCAAATACTTTCGTGAGAAAATACTTTTCCAGCGGCAATATAACAAGCTCCGCCGATGGAAAAAATGAGGACCGCCATAAAAATCATACGATCATGGACCCAAGATTTTAAATTAGCCTTTGTCACTCTTTAACCTTTCTTTAATTATTTGCTCTCAAGGATTGGCAAAACCTTGAGGTTGTAAAATACGTTATTTACTCTTTAGTTAATCTAGATGTTACTATAATTTTAAGTCATGGAACAATTAGAAATAGAAATTGATTTAACTCAATCCAGATCGTCTACGTATTAACCAATCTATGGCGAGTAATCCTACTATTAAGCTAAAGGAATACCAATTATCCCATAATCCAAATGTAGCGCTTCCTGTTTTTTCGCGAACTTTAGAAGCCGAAAATACGATATCTTTTAAATCGGAATTTTTATTTAGAACGCGGTAATCTCCTTCAGATACTTTTGCAATAGTTTCTAGTAACAGATTATTTATTTTTGGTTTTTCAAATTCAGCGTTGTCGCCAAAAACGCCAAATCGCGTTTCGCTATTTAATATTTTGCCATGGCGTTTCCATTCCACTTTTGCAGAATAAAACCCTTCATCGGTGGGTAGAAATTCAAAGTTTGTTTCCCCGTTATCGTCTGTTTTTAGTTGTTTGCGTAAAATTTCAGATTTTTTTGAAATTGAACGTATTGTTATATCGACATCTGCCAACTTGAAGGGATTAAAGTCTTCGCCTAATGTTTTAATTTTCATCAAAACTTTTTCTTTTTCGGCATATCGCTCTCTATCTGTTTCAATAAGAAGCAATTTAGTTTCGGGGCCTCCTGCAACCCAGGCAACCACATTATTCCAAAATGTTTGATAATATCTTCCGCTTCCGCCTTCTCCTATTTTTAAAAAGTTCCAATTCCAGGAAGAATCGGTCGCCATAGCCATTGATTTCCCTTTTCCAAAGTTTAAAATTGAAAAGACTGGAGAGTTTCCTTTATTTTTTGAAGAACCGTCATGTATTAACACTTGGGCTCCTTTAGCGGGTTTTAATCCGGCGTTTAGGCCATTTAATTTAGGAAGCGAATTCCACGCGGCTTGATTTAGTTTTTCATTTTTTTCTAACCTTAAAATCGGATGTCGAGAATACTGTTCTTCAATTTGGGCTTTAAACTCAGCTTCGGAAAAAAGTTCCATTCTGTCGCTAATTTTTAACGGCAAAGCTTTTTCAACGGGAGTTCTTTCATATCCGCCTCCTTGAAAAGAAAGTTCGCCGCCAATCATTAAAAAGGCTCCGCCATCGTGAACATAGGTTCGAATGTTTTCCAGAAATTTTTTATCGATGAAAGGTGCGAATTTAAAATTTTGAAAGATAACTAAGTCAAAAGAAGCTAGATAGTCGCTAAACAATAAATTTGATGGAAAAGGAATTAAACTCAATTCTGTTGTTGAAGCGGCCACATCGTCAGATAAAGAGCGAAGAATAAAAAATGAAAGTAAATCCACTTTTGGATTATTGATTAAGACTTCTCTCAAAAATCGGGAATCCCAGCCGGGTCTTCCAGTTAAGTGTAAAATTCGCATTCGGTCTTTTACCGTTTTAATACGAAATTCTTTGATATTATTTAAAACTATAGATTCTCCAGAAATTAAAGGAACGGATATTTTGTAAACGTTGACGCCAAGTGTGTTTGGAATAAATTCTAATTGAACTCGATATCGAGATTGCCCTTCTTTAATTGCCAGATTTTTAGAAACTAAAATTTTATTTCCTTCTTTCAATGTTACTGGAATATTTTTATTGCCTAAGGCAAAAGCGTCAATCACGGCTTCCACTTTTACAGGTTGGTATAGAAAACCAAAATCGGGAGCGTCTAGCCGATAGACGCTTAAATCCTTGAACGATTCGTTGCTGCCGGTTTGTAAGGTATAAATCGGGGTTTTTAGAGAATCGACTATTTCCATCATAGCTGGAGAAATTTCATCAGATCCTTCTTCCAAATCTCCACCGTCGGAAAATAATAAAATACCTTTTAAAGAGCTATCGTTGTGACGCTCTTTTAATTCATTTAAAGTATTCTTGAAATCAGTTCTAGTTTCATTAGGTTTATATAGTCTAGTGGCGTCAGCTAATGAAACAGGATCTAATTTATCGGAAGAGTAGTAAATTTCTAATCGGAAAATTTTCTTTAAATTCTCGAAGTATTGTCGATTTGCTTCGAACGTTTTAGTTAAAATAGTCGCACGCGTTATTTCTTCCGGGAAAGTTTTAATGGACATGCTTTTACTATTGTCTAATAAAACTGCGACTGTATTTTTAAGTTCTCGGGTTTTTTTTAATTCTAATTCGGGTTGGAATAAGATAAATGAAAGAAGGGAAAATGTTAAAAACCGAAGTCCAAGAATAAAATATTTTTTCCCAGTAGATCGGATTCTAGATAATCCAGACCAAAAACAAAAAAGAGCTCCGATAAACAAAACCGCTAAAGCCATCCAGGTAATATTACTTAGATCGCTTGTTAAGCGGATTTCCCAATCATTATATTCTGAAGACGGAATATTTAAAAGATTGAGAATATAATTCACGGGGAATTGTACCTCCGTAAACGTTCTAAAATAATTGGGAGATGGACCATATCTTTTTTGTAATCCAAAGTTAAAGCATAAAGCGTTATATTGACCCCTAAACGGATACTCAAATCTCTTTGGTTTTTTCCGCCTCCGATCATATCGTAATTCCAATACCCTAATTTGTTTCGAGACCATGCTCCGCCTAGATCATTTTGCGAATAAACTAAAACGGTCCGTCCTTTAATGGATATTCCTTCTAGGTAAGGTTGGATTTCCGCTCTTCCGGCGACACGATTGATGAGATAAAATGATCTGAAAATTGAATGATCTCGCGGGATTTTTCGTATTGGAGATCGAGGAAAAAGCTCCGAAATTAAATTTCGAACAGATTTATCAAAATTTGATTTTTTTATTGCGGAATTATCGTCAATTATCAGGAAACCTCCAAAATTAAGATAATTTCTTAGAATTTTAATTTCGTTTTTTGGAAATGGTTTAAACTCCGAATCCCCCGCTAAATAAATCATTGGATAAAGAAACAAGGAGGGATCGGAAATTTTTAAATTAATTTCCTGTCGTTTAACGTTTACCGAAGTTCGTTTGGCCAGTTGTGCAAGAATGCTAATTACCGCTTCAGGACGAGGTTTTGAGTTCCCTCCTTCGTATAAAATCTGAGGAATCCGAAACTTTGATTTGTCGCCAATAGCCCAGGTTTGAGAAGGAACTATTATGGATGCAAATATAAAAAAAGCTAAGGAATATAAATTAAAAATTTTAGATTTGAGTAGCAATGAGATAAAAATAGAAAAAACGAATTAGATAATGATTAGAGTTGCGTCATATTATTGTTTGATATAGATAAATTAGTTTAAATGAATCAAAAAAAAACTGAAAGGTAATTTATTAATATTGTTTTCAGACATTTTAAACCCAATCCTTGGTTTTATCTTTTATTAATTCAGCATAACTAACCTTAAAAATTAGCGCCAAAGTTATTTTTTTGGGCGTTGAATGTAAATAGGATAGACTTGTTAAAATATATTTAATTCAAAAAATTTTATGCAAAAAAGAGTCGTTTTATTAAATCCCGGACCTGTAAATGTGACAAAACGAGTGGAATTCGCTTTATTAAGGGGAGATTTGTGTCATCGCGAAAAAGAATGTTCTGATTTGATTGATTCCATACGTCAAAAATTAATCAAAGTTTTTAATATTGAAAAAGATTACACTTCTGCCCTCATTTCGGGTTCTGGAACGGCGGCTTTAGAAACGGCCGTTTCTGCCAGCGTTAGCCCGAATAGAAAAGCTCTGGTAATAAATAACGGCGTGTATGGAGAAAGAATCGCTAAAATTACTCAATGTTATGGCATTGAAGCAATAGTTCTTAATTATGCTTGGGGCGAATTGCCTAATTTGAATGATATTGATAACGCTTTAAATAATGATCCGAAAATAGAAGTGGTTATGGTGGTTCATCATGAAACCACTACGGGAGCGTTGAATCCTGTAGGAGCTGTAGCGGAAATTGTTCATCGGCATGAAAGAGTTTTATTAGTTGACTGTATTAGCTCTCTCGGAGGCGACGAGCTAAATTTTGATCTTTGGCGTCCTCACATTTGCGTGGGAACGGCAAATAAATGTCTTCAAGGTTTTCCAGGTGTTTCCTTTGTTTTCATCCGGAAAGACGATTTACCTCGAATTGAAAAAATCTCTCCAAGATCTCTTTATTTTAATTTGGCGGGTCACATAAAGGCTCAAGATAAGGGGAATACTTTATTCACTCCTGCAATTCAAGTACATTATGCGCTGGATGAAGCGTTAGACGAATTAGATGAAGAAACTGTAGCTGGTAGGGTTGGTCGGTACGGTAAAGCGGCTGAGTTTTTAAGGCAAGGTTTTAAGAAGATGAATTTAGAATTTTTGTTGCCGATTGAAAATTATTCCAACACCTTAACTTCTTTGAAGTTGCCAGAGGGAGTAATTTATCCTAAATTGCACGACGATTTAAAAGAAAAGGGTTTTATCATTTATGCTGGTCAAGGAAACTTAAGTAAAAGTATATTTCGAATCGCCAATATAGGAGATATTCGCGAAGAGGAATTCCAAGAGTTTTTGGTAGAATTGGGAAATTGTCTTTCTATTTAAACTAAGTAAATAAGGATATTATTAATTCAATGGAAGTTTATGAATTACTGAAACAATATGCACAGGAAACTAATGTACCTGAGGATCCAGATTCATCCACTCCTGTTCTTGGTTTTGGTTTATCTTTGTTTCATTCCTGCCTGGTCGAAGCTGGTTTAGACGCTGAAGAAATATCGGGGAACCCCTTTGTATGTGCGCGTCCTGAAAATATAAATTCTAATTGTTTGAGTCGTTTTGTCGTTTGTTACGTTCCCTTTAAGTCAGGAAAAGAAACATATGAAACAAATGAGATGTTATTCGAGATATTTTCTTTTCTCAAATGGATGGATAAACGAGAAATTTCCCATGGATTATCGGGAGACGATTTCCAATTGTCTGTAAAAGAGTTTATGTCTCAAAGAGAAAGATGCCGTCAGTTGAGCGGATTTATCGATGAAGCGGCTGCGAAAATTTTAGAAGATCCTCCAAATATTATAAACGCTCTGCATTGCGTTTTTGAGGTGAGTAAAACTAGACGAGATTTTGTTCACGTTTCTGGAGATGAGCTAGCTGAACCTATTCGCTTTCGATTACCCGATCAAGCAATTAAATTAATTCGACAGAACGATCGATTGGATCTTACTTTAGGAGATACTTCGGAGAAATGGGTAATTCTTGAAGGTGGCGACGTGTATCCAGGAGTAGTTACTGAATCCTCAAACTAATAAAAAAATTTAACTTTTTCAATTTTCAATATTATCGATAATCACCAGTTAAACTGAAGCCTGACCAATAAGAAGGATGTGGGTAAGATTGTTTGACTAATAATTGCGCTTTTCTTAAACTTTCGGCTTTTAAGTTGTTTGTATAGTTCCGATAGAAATGTTTGATTAAAATGGCGGTAGAAATATCGCTTACTCGCCAAAGCGATGAAATGAGTGCGTGAGTTCCAGCGTAAAAAAAAGCTCGATTGAGCCCCATCAATTCGTCTCCCCCTTCAATTTTTCCAAGACCAGTTTGACAAGCGCTAAGCGTAACTAAGTCCGCTTTAATGTCGAGAGAAAATACTTCGTTAACTTCAAAGTTTCCATCTTCCGATTTGTCGCGAGTCAATTTTAAAGAAGAAAATAAAGGGTTAACGGGATCGAATTCTCCATGCGACGCTATATGGATAATTTGATATTTACTAATGTGTTTTTTTAACCAGCTTTCAGTGGCTTTTTCGCGGGTCAACACATCAATTTGTGGGAAATCCCATTTAATAGAATTCGCCTCTAATTCCGCCAGCGGCAAATCGTAATTAAAACTGCCCAAATCTGGGTTGCCTAAAGCGAGAACTTTAATCGGCCCGGATTTTTTTTCGTATTTTCTTGCAAAGGTATATTTTAAAACCGAGGCGCTTGGAGAATAAAATAAGGGGTGTTTTTCAAACAAGTAACCGTTTGGTCCTTTTAATGAGGAAAAGGAAACATAATGGAGAATTCCATTAGGTATAATTCCTAGCGTTCTTTGGGCATTAATCCACGGTTCGATTGGTTTTATTACAAGTTCGTAAAGTTTCTCAGACTGCTTATCCAATGGCGCTAGATTCTGCATCCGATCTCGATAATCTCTTACCAGTTTTTCTAATTCTTTTTCTTCTACAGAAACCCTCGAGGCTTTCAAATTGTCTTTGGAAACCACCCAAATAATCAACTCTTTTGGAGTTGTTAAGTATTCAACCAGTGCTATGTTTGGTTCCAACATTTTTTGGATTTCTGGAACATTGAGGGTTTCTACCGTAACAAAGCTGGACAATTGAGGGCTTTGGTTCTTAACTTGTATCAAGATTTGTTGATAATTATTTCTGGCGATTACTAAATCTTTTAGCAAACGATTTCGTTTGTCTTCCTCTTCTGTCTTGCCCAGTGTTTCTTCTATTTTTCTTATTTGATTTTTTTGTCCTGTTAACGAGTCGTAAAGTTTTTGGCTTACATCGTCTTTAAGACTTACTTTTTGGTTCCCTAATAAATCGATAAAACTTCTGGACTTAGCTTTTTCTGCGTATGAAAACGCTTCTTCAGTTTTGTTTTGATCTAGCAGAAGTAATACGAGTTCTTTAAAAACATCTTGTTTATCCGTAAGAAAACCATTTTGAAATTCTTCTATTTTAATTGCCGCTCGCATTCCTTCTACAATTTCGGCGGCTTTTTTGTATGCTTCCGTTGCCAAGTTTAGGTTTCCTTTAATAGCGAGGCATTTTCCGTTACCTTTAAGAGCTCGCCAATGAACTTCAGAAATTTTTAACTTTCCCGCTAAAGCCTCAGTTTCCTTAAAAGCGGATATAGCTTTTGAGCAGTTTTTTCTTTTCATGGCGAGATTTCCCATTTCCAACATAGATTTGACCAAATTTGTTTGATTACCAATCTCGCGACTTAAAGCCACTGCTTTTTCAATATGGACCGAGGCAGAATCTAATTGGTTTAATCGAAGATAACTCATACCCAAATTTCTGTGGGTATATCCCTGCCCCCATTTAGACTTTAATTCTTGGTCTTTTTTTAAAGCTTTTTGAAAAAATTCTATCGATTTTTCGTATTTTTTATCTTTGCGGTAAACCAAGCCGATATTGTTATACGCTGTAGCAATATCCAGTGGCGATTCGATTTCTGTGGCAAGTTTAAGGCTTTTGTTTAGATTCCCAAGAGCTTGAGAAGAATTGTTTAGGGTCCAATAGATTAATCCCAAAGTATTATAAATAAAGGCTTTTTGGCGTTTATCGACGATTTCTTCGGCAATAGCTAATGCTTTTCCTTGGGATTTAAACGCTTGCTGATAGTTTCCCTGAAACCAATGACTATTAGCTTGATATAAAAACGCTTTGGATAGTCCTGGTTTCATATCTATTTCTTTTGCCAGGTTTTGTGCTTCACGATAGAGATTTAACGCGACGTCAAAATCGCCTTGTTTTTCGGAAACTAAACCAAGTTCTAAAAGCGTTTCAACCATTTGGTCTAGTTGTTCAATTTCTTTAAATAAATCGTAAGCTTGTTGGAAGTAAGCTTTTGCTTGATCGTAACTGCTCAATCTTAGATAGAAAATACGGCCAATTCTTCTTAATTCACGACCACGATTTAAATCTTCGCCAATTTCTTCGCTGATTTTTAAAGACGAATTAAAAGCTTGGAGGGCTTTGTCATAGTCCAATGCGTTTTCTTCGATAATGCCTAATGCGCTATAACTTTCCGCCAGTTTATCGAGGATTTCATTCTCTTTATAAATCTTTAAAGATTGCTGTAAGTATTTTACAGCTTGGCCATAGTTTTCGGCGCGTGAGTGCAAAATTCCTAAAAAATAAATCGCTTCGGCAAAGGGTTCGGGGTCTTCTCGGCGTTCCATCATTTTTGCTAGATCGTTTTGGTACTTAATGGCTTTTTGATAATCGCCTTGGTTATAAGCCGCAAGAGCAAGAGTTTTTCGAATTTGTTCTTCCGTGTTTTTATTTTCTAAAAAAGAAATAAGGGCAAGAGCTTTTTCGAAATACCCGATTGAGTTATCCCAATTTTTTTGTTTAAAAGCTTGAAGTCCTTTTTGAACATTTGCATCAAAATTTATTTTTGCAAATTCCTTTTTTTCGTCTTCTTCCATTCCGGGAAAACCATAAAATCGATACCCAGCCCAATCCAATGAATTCGGGAATTGTTTTGCAGATTCTAATTGAGCCAGACGCAAAGCTTCAGAGGGATTTCCATCGCGTATTTTTTTTAGGAACGATTTAAAAAGATTTTTTTGGGCCGGTGTATCATTTTTAGTCCAATTTAATAAAACTCCAGGAAATCCCGCGAATGTTAGAGCTTCTGTAAAAAAAGCGGATGGAGATAAATCGTTTCCTCGTTCGTAATCCGATCTTATATTTTGAAGAGCAATTAAATGGCCGGATAGCGGTTCTTTAAAAAATTCTTCTGGGCTCCATCGATCAAACCTTCTTGGATTATTAGAAATTCCAATGTATGAGTCCCATAATTTTCGTCCATTCAAAACAGTTCTATTTTCAATATTTATTAACCCAAAGTTTTTTCGCAGATCTGGAAAGGCGTCTATTTCTTTAGTTTGGCTGTTTAAGTTTTTGATAGTAGAAAAATTACCTTCTAGACCTTCGATCGCTTTAGATGGATTGCCTACATTTAATAAACGAGCGTTGTATAAATTTCGTTTTTCTTTGGAAAATACTAAATGGGAAAATGAAGATATATAAGTTATTGGAAGCGACTCAAGAATAGGTTTGCCGTTTATTTTCATAGCGGCCCATGGCAAAAATTCAAGAGGTCCATTTGCCAGTATGTATAGATCCTTTGAGTTTTTGACGAAGTCCCTGATAGGCTCTGTTAGCGACCTGCTAAGTAAGTCGATGTCCGATAAAGAATAGTTACCTGGGTTGGCGGCATATTTTGAAAAGATTCTAGTTAAATCTGAAGTAGCGTTAACTTCGCCAGCTTTAATATTTTTTGCGTCTAAAACCCAGATAAATATTTTTTCGCCGATCCATTCATATTTTAAGATAGTTCCTTCTTTTTTTATTGAGCTACGGATTTCGTCTATGCCGGGAACAAACGGAGAATAAAGCGCCGCTAGTTCTTTGTCGTCTTCTTTTGCTAAAGCGATAAACTCTTCTTGTTCTTCTAAAATGGACTCCACGTCTTCTTCCGAAGTTCCTTCAACCGCTTTTCTTAAACGATTGGGAAACGCTTTAAATTCGTCGCGATACATCTGACGATTTTCATCGGAAAAATTTAATGGAATAATTTGGCGGTTAGCTATAGTTAATTGTCGGCTGCCTTTTTCTGAAAAGAATAATGCCTCCGCAAATCGTTTTTTTTCAAAGTAAGCTGTTGTGATATCCCTATAGAGTTGAGCCAACATGGTTATGCCATCATCCTTAAGAGGAGAAAACCCATATGGAATTTTAGAAAAGAGTTTTTCTGATTCTAAAAGAAGATTTAACTTTTCTTTCGAGGATGCCGCTTGTAAAGCTTTCAAATAGCGGTGTTGCCATCGCGTTGAAAACGCTGGGTCAGGAGTAATTTTACTCGAATTATTTTTTTTTCTGGAATTTTCCCAATTGTTGGCTAGTTTCAGGTTTTGTTTCAGCGCCGCCAGCATTTGTTTTTTTTGTGGAACGTCTTTTGCCGCTTCAAGATTTTTAATAGCGTTTTTAAAATTTTGAGCGGCTAAACTAAGATTGTCGACGTCGTTCTTTAAGTTGTTAAGACTTGCGAGGAAAGATAGATTGTCGTTTTTTTCGTTAGTCGGTTTCTTAGAATCCGATAATCTAAGAGTTTTGTAGTATTTAAAAATTCCAATATAGTTTTGTAAATAAGCTTGATATTCAGGGTTTGGATATTCTTTGAATTCGGCGAGCCAATTTGAAGTTTCTGTGAGTAGCGAAATTATTTCTTCTATTTCTTTAGATGGTTGAGCGGTAGGTCGATTTTCTAGTTTTGCCAGCAACAATTTGCCCAGATTGGTAGCATTTACTGCTGTTCCGTGCCTATTTTTTAATGATTTGCTTAACCGATAGGAGCTTTTAAAAAAACGGCCAGCGGCTTCGTAATCCCCTTTGAGATAATTGAAATTGCCAATTTGATTTTGAAGTAGGGCTTTTTCCAATAAAATTGGCACATTTTTTTCTATATCTAATTTCTCGGGAATTAGGGCTAATTTTTTTTCGAAATATTCTGTGGCACGCCCGTATTCCTTAAAATCTCCGTATATCTTTCCTACGTAGTGAAAAATTAATTTTTGTTCTCCTACTTTATCAAAACCAGAAGCGGCTGCCGAGGCGTTTTGATCTAAAGGGGTTTCGATCTGAATGTTTAATAAACCTGATTGATCTTTCTTTTTTTGGATAACCCCAAACTTTTCAATTTTTTCTATCGCCTCAAAATAATTATTTAGCGCTTGAGTTAATTGTCCTGATTTTTTTGTTTTTTCTTTTTTATTTAACCAAAAGAGATTATTTGCAATATTGCGTAATGAACGCGAAAGGGAAGAGGTATTGCCTGAAGCTCGATTTATTTCCATTGCTTCCGCAAAATGGTTAACGGCTTCCGAGTTATTTTTTAAATCTTGGTAGGCTAAAGCAATACGATCATTTAGCTCTGCCATTCTAGATTGGTCTTTTTTCTTCGAAAATATTTTTAAAGAATTTTTAAGAGATTTAATCGCTTCATTTGAAAATCCCGATTTAAAAGCGCTTTCCCCGTACCTTGAGTAATAGATAGCTTCCCGTGTTTCGTCTAAAAAACTTAACCCAGATTTTTCGCGTTTTTTGTAATAACGAAATGCAGCGGAAAAATTATTTAGTAGAAAATTTCCATTCCCTAAATTTAATAATAAATCCGCTTCGTTTCTTGGAGATTCATTGGAGTTGGTTAGAGAAAGAGCCGTTTGGTATTCTTGTAGAGCTCTTTCTAGATAATCGGATCGTTTTAGAATCGACTCCATTTGTTCGTAAACATAGCCTAAAGTTTGGTGAAAAAATAATTGTTGGGAGTCGATTCGAATCGCTTCTCGAATTTCTTTCTCGGCCAAATCAAAATCTGGATTTTTTAGATAGGTGTGCGCTAATCCAAAGGCATAACGGTTTGGAGCGAAGCCAGGATTTTTATCTATTCGGTTTTTATAAAATAAGATAGCGTCATTTATTTTTCCTAAAGCCGCTTTTGCTTGGATAAACCCTCGGTGTCCTTCTACTATTTCAGGAGAAAATTGGATTAAATTTAAATATGTTTTTACTGCAAGTTTTACTTCGCCAACTTTTAATTCCCACTCTCCTTTTTTTATAGATTTTCGGATATAGCCTTTTCGAGATTTTTGAACCGCTTCTTTTAAATCTTTAGAGTCGCCAGCTATTTGTTCGTATACTTTTAAGCTTTGTTCGAAATTTTCTTCATTTGCGTAAATATTGGCCAGAGCAAACAATGCGGCGTTTTTTGCCCTAATGGAGTTTGGAAATCGATCCACGGTGGCCTGATAGGCTTCTTTGGCCAATAAGTTTTCGTTTCCTAAGTTATAGAGCTCCCCAACGCGATTTTGAATGGCGGCTGCAAGGCGCGGTAATTTTTCGTATTGAATTGAAAGGTTTTGTAAATTTGAAGCCTTTTTTTCTAAAGTAGGTTGATTTTCATGGAGGGCAAAAATTTCTTTGGTTGCTTTGTTGGTCCAATACTCGACATCATAAAAATCTCGCACAACTTGAATAAAAGAATTTATAACTTTTCTATCGTCGCTTAAAGTTTTGTATATATCATTTTGAATAAATGCGGCTTCAGCGGCAATAGTTCTTTGTTCAGGATAGTCTTTAATTGTTTTTTTGTAGAATTTAAGGGCTTTATTAAATTCTTCAATTTTGAAAAAAAACCTTCCTTTTTCCAAAAGAACGCGAGCATTTATCCGACGTTCGTCTTTATATTTAGTTTTAATATTATTTAAATCGGCAAGAGTTTGGATTGCCTTTTTTCGATATTCGGACTTACCTTTGATTTTAAATTTTTCTGTTTGAAGTATAAGACTTTCAATCTCGGCTAATCCCCTATATAACGCGTTTTTTTGTTCGTTTTTGACAATTTTGGAGAATATTTTGTTGGCATAATCAACATGTCCTAAACTTAAATAACCCAGTCCCAGCAAGTATTTATTCCGAGCGCTTCCGCTTTCATTAGGAAATAAGGCCGTTAGGTTGTTGTAAGTCATTAAGCAGGAATAAGAGGTTTGATCTGTTTTCGGGCAAAGGTCCGCAGTAATTTGTAGAGCTTGGCCATAATCGTTGGGAAAAGGTATCAATCCTTTTGTTGGAATTTTCCAAATATCTATGTCTTTTTTTCGATCGGAGGTAATGTATAAACCGTTTGCAGAAGCGTGGGGGAAAAGATCGTATGCAGAACTATCGGTTAATTGAATTGGTAATTTTGAGGGTGGAAATGAGATTGACCATATATTGGATCTATCTTCAATGGTTATGGCGCCATCACGGTTTGTATCGTCGCGATAACGTGTAAAGTATATTTCTTTTCCATCAAGAGACCAATTTGGCGAAACGTCTATGTCTGTACCCTTTGTAATTTGGGTTAAAGCTTTTGTATTTAAATCTTTAACCCAAATGGAAGGGTTTATTCCTTTTTTCTGAGAAACAAATGCCAAATAGCGACCATTTTGGGAAACAGCAGGATTAACCCCTTGAATATTATCTAATACCGTTTCGACTTTTGTATCAATTCCGATTTTTTTAATTTGAGTTTTAAATGACCCTGAATTTTTATAGGAAATATAAATATGCTTTCCATCAGCCGACCAAGTTGGATTCTTGTCTTGGGTTTTGCCATCGGTTAATCTTCGAGCGTTATCGATACCTTTTTTTTGAGCGGCAAATTTTAGGGGAAGAATATAAAGATCCCCTTTGGGATCGGAACGGTTGGAGATGAAGGCAAGCCATTCTCCGTTAGGACTTATTGCGGGAGAATTATCTTCTGAGTTATGAAAAGTCAATTGCCGGTCAGGTGGAGGAGCTGGCTCCAATTTTTTTAACCAAAGGTCAAGATTGCCAGATTTTTCCGATACGTAAACGAGGTTTTTTTCATCCCGGGAAATAGCGGCTGCAAAGTCCTCTCCAGGGTTGGAGACTATTTGTATAGCTTTATCATTGATATCATTGGCAATAGCCCACTCAGGACAAAAGTTTACCCAAAAAAGGATCAGAAAAACGACTAATATTAAATTTTTAGCTTTAAATTGTTTCATCTTCCTTTTTAAATCTCCCATTCATTAAATACTGGCAATGTTTTCTTTCAATTATAACGGAATCTTAAGGTATGAGATGGGTTAATTATTGTGATGATAAATTGAACCCGATCATTTACAACAAACATTTGCTTGTAAAAGTGAGGAAAATGTTTTAAAAGGATCGTTTACGCATAAAATTCGGTCAGAAAGTTTCAAATAATAGATTGCGATTTAGGTCGAGGAATAATGACAGCCAACATAAATTTTGCCGATATGAATTGGTGGGTATTGACCCCAGAATTGGTTCTTTTAGCGACAGCTTTTAGTCTATTGATATTAGGGCTAAAAAAGGAGTTTGACTCTAACGACTTTTTGTCAAAAGCGTCGTTGATTGGGGTCGGGATTTCTTTGATAGTATCCCTGATGTTATGGGGAGATGCTCCTTCAGTACTTAATAATGAGAATCCTTCGATATTTAGTTCGGCTTTGATAAATGATAGGTTTTCTCAGACGTTCAATATTATATTTCTATTGATGTCGCTTTTTGCGATTTTTGCTACATTTCGTTTTCCTAAATCAGACCATGAAAATAAACCAGAATATTTTTCGTTAGTTTTACTAGCGGTTGTGGGAATGATGTTTTTAGCCAAATCGGGCACCATGATCGCGGCTTTTGTTTCTCTAGAATTATTTTCGATTGCGCTTTATATTCTATGTGGTTTCTCGGCGAAACACGGGACAGGAATTGAAGGTCCAGGGGATCATTCAGATTTGAGTTGGGATTGTAAAACTTCTCAGGAGTCTGCGGTTAAGTATTTTTTAACTGGAGCTTTTGCCTCCGCAATCCTCATATATGGAATGGCGTTGATATATGCAGGTACTGGCACAACTGAAATTCAAAAACTTGGCGAGGAAATTCATAATAACCCCTATAGTAATAATTTATTGGTCTATATGGGAATCGCTCTTTTATTTGCAGGTTTGGGTTTCAAGGTTTCGTTAGTGCCCTTTCATTCTTGGACCCCTGACGTTTATCAAGGAGCTCCAACTCCGATTACAGGTTTTATGTCCGTAGCGACGAAAGCCGCCGCGTTTGCTTTTTTAGCCCGAATTTTTTATGGGGCTTTACCGGAATTACAAAGTGTTTGGATGCCTTTTCTGTTTGGAATTTCCGTTGTTACTATGATAGTGGGAAACACGGCGGCTATTTTTCAAACGGACGTTAAACGCATGCTGGCCTATTCTGGTATTGCGCATGCTGGTTATTTGTTAATTGGTATAGTGGCCAACAACCAAGAAGGCATGGCTAGCGTTATTTTTTACCTTGGAATTTACTTGTGCATGAATTTGGGCGCTTTTGCTATTGTCTACCTTTTAGAAGGCGAAGGCGAGGAAGCAAATTCCATTAACCGATTTAAAGGTCTTTCAAAGCGGAATCCTTATCTTGCTTTTGCGATGGCTTTGTTTATGGCTTCCCTTGCGGGGTTTCCGCCAACCGCAGGGTTTTTTGCTAAGTTTTATTTGTTTATTTCCGCTATTAAAGAGGGATACGAACTATTAGCGATTTTGGCTGTAGTGGCTAGTATGATTTCTGTATATTTTTACTTGAGAATCATCGTTTTAATGTACTTTCGAGAAAACTCAGAAGATGATTCTATTGAGATCTCTAAAGGAATGGGCGCTTTAATTGCTTTTAGTTCAACAGCTATAGTTATGGTTGGTATTTTCCCTTCCGGTTTCATGCAACTGGCCCTTTCATCGATTCCTTTTTAAGCGGTGTTCAATAAACACTATAAGTAGAAAGTTTTGAAAAAATTATATTTAAGTAATTTTCTTAATTTTTTCAATATAAGAAAAACTACCTGATTCTCTTCTCTTTTCCTTTCATAAAAACCACCTCTAAAGTTTCTGGATTGTCTATAATGTTTTTTCCAGCATCCTTTTTCTATTCTTTAAAAGGGAAGGTTGAAAAAATATAGACTTAAAAAAATTCCTAAAAGTATGAGAAGCGTAATTTTTTCCATTTTAATTTTCGTTCTTATTTCAGGTTGCGATGACGAACCTGAAACTCCAGAACAACAAATAGCTAGATATTCCTCTTATGTAAGAAAAGATGAAGGCGACTACGAGTCTTATTACAAATTGGGGATGTTGTACATGAATCTAAAACAGTACGATAAAGCCGCTGAAAGCTTTAGGAACGTGGTACGCAAAAAAAAGAGTTATCTTGATACAGTAGCTAAATATGGTTTAGCCTTTTATTATTTGGGAAAATACGATAAGGCCGAAAGCCAGCTGAAAAAGGCGGTAGCCCTTAATCCAAAAGACGTTGAATCCATATCGGTTTTTGCAACTGTAGCGTTAAAAAAAGGTAATTTTAGAAAAGCCGTTTCTTTATTTAATATGGCTCTAAAAAGAGATCCGAAACATCCTGACTCTAACAACGGACTTGCTTTAGCTTATGATGGGCAAGGTCAGACTCAAAAAGCTATTAAAATTTGGGAAGAATATATTAAAAACGATCCAAATTTTATCGAAGCTAGAAACAATTTAGGGGTTGCCTATCAAAAGATTGGAAAATTAGAGGAAGCATTAGATCAGTTTGACGAAATATTAAAGATCCAGCCGGATTACTACAACGGAATAGTTAATAAAGCTGTTGTACTATCGAAAATGGAAAAATATGATAAGGCCATAACTGTTTTAAGAGCGGCCTTGCAAGTTGAGTATGAAGTTTCCAAACCCCATGCGGTTTTAGGTTGGATTTATGAGAAAAAGGGTGATTACAGAAGCGCAATGGATTCTTTAAAGGAAGCCGTGCGTTTAAACCCAAAAGACGAAAAAAGTTATCAAGCTTTAGGTAAAGTTTATGCGGAACTTAAAAAGTTTTCTCTTGCGATTGCGGCTTATAAAAAGGTAATCGGTATGAACCCAAGGAATAAATTTGCCTATTTTAGTTTGGGTAAACTCTATCATGTAAAGCAGGATGGAAATAGCGCAGTATTGAATTCTATTTGGGCTGAAAAATTGTTTCGAGAGGCAAAACAAAAAGATATTGCCGATAAAGCGGCTGCAAATCTAAAAGAATACTACAAAATATATAAGCTTAAACCTGAGACTTTTGAGGCGATCTTTAAAGGAAAAACGCTTCCTACGTCTTCGTCTGGGCCTGCCAATATTGCTACACGATAAAAGATTTTTATTTTTCTAAAAGAAATGTGACAGGACCGTCGTTTTGGATATCGACAAGCATTTCGGCGGCAAAAACGCCCGTTTGAACTTTAACGCCGGTTAGGCAAAGTCGTTCTACGAAAAAATTATATAAATTTTCGGCATCTTTTGGGTGAGCGGCGTTATCGAAACCTGGCCTACGGCCTTTTGAACAATTCCCGGCTAAAGTAAATTGGGAAACGGCAAGGATCTCTCCTTTAATATCTAAACAGGATTTATTCATTTTTCCGTTTTCATCGCCAAAAATACGTAAATTGGTAATTTTATCGACAAGGAAAACAGCTTGGTTTTCCGTATCGCCTTTTTCAATTCCAATCAAAACGGTCAATCCTTGACCAATTTTGGCAATTTTTTCGCCGTTTATGGCTACAGAAGAAGATAAAACTCTTTGAACGACTAGTTTCACTCAGAGATCCTTATCGAGCCCTAAACATACGAGCGTTGGTTCCGCCTGGGCCTACTTTTGCTTTTACGAGTTTATAGCACTTAGGGCAACGTCCTTCGTAGGCATTTTTATCCTTATTTAGGTAAATTCTTTGGTAAACGTTACAGCATTCAAACATGACGCCGAGGAATTTTTTCGGCTCCATTATTACACTCCCATTAAATGGATGAATACATTTCTAGATCGCGGTCTATTGTCAAAATCACACAAAACGATTTGTTGCCAAGTTCCTAGAGGTAAAGCCTTATTGTTAAAGGGGATTGTTAAAGAAGCTCCCATCAATGCAGCGCGAACATGTGAAAAACCATTACCGTCTCCCCATCGTGCGTCGTGTTCATAATGTAAATTTATTGGAGCCAACCTGTCGATTGCTTTTTGTAAATCCTCTATCGCTCCCGATTCGTATTCAATAGTTGTGATTCCCGCCGTAGACCCTGGAATAAAAACCGTTACTGTTCCCTCGTTTAAATCAGATTTAGCGGTTATATCCGCTATAGGCTGCGTAATATCTATAATATCCGCAAAACCTTTTGTTTCGACGGAAACGGATTCGGTCTTAATATTTAAAGTCATATTGTTGTATTGCTGGAATTGAACCAAAAAATTATTTTAATTTTTTTTGGCCAATCGATTAGGAATCTCTCACTTTGTAGCGCTATTTTTATTTTACTATTGTTGTTTTGGATGGCAAGTCCCTCATGGCAAAAACGATTGATTAGGTTAAATATTTTTTATCTTTTCTAGTTTTTATTGGGTGGATTAAATTATTTTGCAAAATTGGGGTAATCAATATTCTTGAATTTTATAGGTTCGTACGACATCATTGATGCGGAAAATTTTTTAATACATTAAATGGCGTAATGACCTTAATAAGTTACCGAATAAGTATATTCTAATTAAATATGAAAATTCGTTATCGTTTTGAAATTTTAATATGTCTGGTTTTAGCGCTGGCGGTTTCCGTTATTTATGGACAGACAATTAATCATGAATTCATCAATTTTGACGACGATGTTTATATTTATCAAAATATCCATGTCAAAGACGGATTGACTAAAGAAAATATCAAATGGGCTTTTACGGATGTTTATGGCGGAAATTGGCATCCCTTGACGTGGTTATCTCACATGTTGGATATCCAATTATTTGGATTGAATTCAGGAGCTCATCATTTAGTCAATGCAAGTCTACATTTGGTTAACGGGTGGTTATTATTTTTTATTTTATACCGTTCTACCGGTTGTATTTGGAAAAGCGCTTTTGTCGCTGTTTTTTTCGCAGTGCATCCATTACGTGTAGAATCCGTTGCTTGGGCTGCAGAACGTAAAGATGTTTTGTCGGCGTTTTTTGGGTTTTTGACTATTTTTGCGTACCTTTTATATGTCGAAAAGCCAGGGCCAACGCGTTATTTGTGTGTTGTGTATTTGTTTATTTTAGGATTGTTGGCTAAGCCTATGTTAGTTACATTGCCTTTTTTGTTATTAGCTTTGGATTATTGGCCGCTTCAAAGATTATTTAATAAAACCAATCAAACGGCAAATTTTTCTAATTTGCAAAATAAGATTTTTGAAAAACTCCCTTTATTCGCTTTAGTTGGTTTTTCTTCCTGGTTGACAATTAGGGCTCAGTCTATTGGTTCTTCGATTAAATCGCTAGATGATTTTCCTCTATGGGTTCGCGCTTCGAACGCTTTGGAATCTTATCTGGGTTATCTTGGTAAAATTTTATGGCCTCAGGATTTAATACTTTTTTACTCACATCCTCAAGAAACAATTACCTGGGTGGGTGGATTAGTAGGTTTGTTTTTATTGACCTCTCTAACCGGAATGTTATTTTATTTTAAAGACCGTTTTCCTTTTGGATTAATGGGATGGATTTGGTTTTTAATATCATTAATTCCGGTCATTGGTTTGGTTCAAGTAGGCCACCAATCCATGGCTGATCGTTATACATATATTCCATCAATAGGGATTTCTTTATCAATTGTTTGGGGATGTGGAAGATTTATTGAAAAACGATGGCGAAAGTTAGGAGTTATTTTTGGCAGCGTTATTTTTGTTGTTTTAACTTATTTAGCTTGGGTTCAAGCGGGAAAATGGAAGAATAACGAGTCCATTTATCAATATGTTTTAGAAATCGATCCAGATAACAAATTAGCTCTTCATAATTATGCGGTAGATATTAATCAAAAAGCGAAAAAATTAGTTCGAGAAAGAAATTTTGAAGAAGCATATATTAAGTGGAACCAAGCTATCAAATTGGATCCTCAATTTGCGGCCTTAAAAGTTGATTTGGGAAACGCTTTGGCGGCTCAAGGAAAGCTTGAAAAAGCGGAAGAGCAATATAGGTTCGCTTTAAAAATTCAACCCGAAGACGCTCTGACTTTGGCAAATTTAGGTTCGGTACTGATTAGAAAAGGAAAAATCGAAGAAGCGATGGAAAAATTTGATCATGCTTTAAATATTAAACCTAATTTTTTCGAAGCGTTATTATTCAAAGCTGGAGCTTTAACTATAAAAAAAAATTATTTAGGCGCTATCGACCAGTATAAACAAGCGTTGGCTCTAAATTCCAATCGACCAGAAATTTATAATAATTTGGGCGGTATTTTATTATCTGTAGGAAAAATTTCAGAAGCGATTAACGCGTTTCAAAATGCGATAAAAAAGGCTCCTCGCCAGCCTGGATTTATTTTTAATTTGGGGCGTGCCTATTGGATGGATGGGAAAAAAGATGAGGCTATTCGTATTTGGAAAAACGTTCTAAAACTTAGACCAGATTATGGACCTGCGAAATTGGCTCTGATTAAGGCAAATGGCAAAGAAAACTAACACCTTTGGGTCTTTTTGAAGATATGATTAAAGCGCAAATTTTTTGGGTCGTAATAAATGGCATTTTAATTTTCTCGCAAGGGGATTCAGTTTTTGCTAAGACTGTAGATTCATATTATCCCGACGGAAAAATTAGCTCAAAAGTAGAATATAACGAAGTGGGATTACCGCATGGTATTTCCCTTAGTTTTGCCCCGGATGGAACTTTAATATCTGAAAAAAGATATGAAGATGGCAGGTTGCAGGGGATTAGTAAATTGTATTATCCTAGCGGAAAAATAATGACTGAGTGGGCCTATAAGGATGAAAAAAGAGATGGTATCGCATTAGGTTTTTACGAAAACGGTAAATTGAAAGATAAAGGATATTATAAAAACGATAAACTTGATGGGATGGTTTTAAAATATCGAAAAAATGGGGTTTTAAAAACTAAAATGCATTTTGAAGAAGATCGACCCCATGGAGTGGCAGAAACTTACGACTCAAATGGATTGCTTGAACATGAATACACTTATTCTAAAGGGCAATTAATTCTTCGAAAAACGTTTGACCCAAAAGGTAAATTAATTCGAACTCAGGAATATAAACCGCAGATGATTTCACCATATTGATAAAAATCTTGTTTAATTTCACTTTAATGGGAAAAGTCTATTAGAGACTTTCCTCAATAGTACAAAGAGGAGAATCATGTCGCAGATTTACAATGTGCTCATTGTTGCAGAATTTAAGGATATTTCAGAAAAAGCTTTAAATGGTATCGCCCTTAGGTTAGAAGAACATGGGTTGGAAAGAATTCCAACTCTCACAACGGCTTGGGAATATTCTACAGAAGCAGAAGACGAGGCTGAAGCAAAAGATAGATGTCTTCAAGAGTTTGTTAATGTTTGCCGAACTTCCCCCTCGGAATGCGCTATGGTGGTCCACGCAGGAACTTCGCAAATTATTCGTAGGCGAAAGAAATTTGAGTCTTAAATAGAGGAAGGTATTTGCCTATTTTAATAGGGAAATAGCCATAATTCAAAAAGCGAGGTCTTTCGACGTACTTTTGATAATGCAAAGAGAATTTTGCAGAACGTTTTGTACGATTAATAATTTGGAATGAAATCTCCCCCAAATTGATTGCTTATAATGGCTAGATGAAAACCCTCTTCCGTTTTAAACGGGCCAAAAGCTTTGTCTTTAACCATGGAGCCATCCGCTATTTTTTCTCGGATAATTTTCTCCAATTCTTGATTTTTAAAGGTAGGGGCGTAATTGAGCTTTCTGGGATCGTCAGAACTCAATTCTAACCAACCTAAATTTCCCCCATCCTCTTTAGAAGGGCATAAACTATATTTTTCCGCCAATGACATCATTTTTTGAACTTTCCCTTTATGGGTTTTAATGGTGTCGAAAAATTCTATTAATAAGTTAGCAATTTCTTCTTTGTCGACTACCACATGTCTTATTTGAACTCGATGCGAATAACCTACCATTTTATATTTACCTATTATCAATTAATATTTTTTTAAGATCGTGATGGACTATTAAAAATATTTCTTGAAGCAATACACATTAAATAATGGATGCTTCTTGAAAATCTGAAAAACCTTAATTAGAGAAATTTTTAAATTTGTTTGTAACGGAAATTCTATCTTGGAGAGAAAGTTTTGTCAAAAACATTGCCGCCTATTATTTTAGCGTCCCAATCTCCTCGGAGACGTGAGTTGTTAAAAACTTTAACGAGTTATTTTGAGGTAATAGTTAGTCATGCGGAAGAAGTAATTGATCGCGAAATATCTCCAATAGAGAATGTTAGAGATTTGGCGAAAAAAAAGATGGAATGGGTTGCTGAAAAGTATCCAAACCGATTTGTTATTGGAGCGGATACAATTGTCGCTTTGGGAGATGAGATATTAGGTAAACCCCAGGATCAAGAAGACGCCTGCCGGATTTTGCAATTTCTTTCAGGCAAGCTTCATCAGGTAATTACGGGAGTCGCTGCCTTAGGTCCTGGAATTGATGATTTTGTTCAGGAAGAAATTTCTACCGTTCAATTTAAAACTTTAACTAACGATCAGATAAAAGACTATGTCGCCAGTGGGGAGTCAATGGATAAAGCCGGCGCATATGCTATTCAGGGCAAGGGATCTGGACTAATTGAGTTTCATGAAGGTTCTCGCTCCAATATTGTGGGTTTTCCTCTAGAGATTGTAAAACCTCTATTAATTCGTGCCGGTTATTTAACTTGAACGAATTCTATTTATGAATTTTAATAAGGTATCATTTTGTTTAACTCTTGACTTTTAGATATGGATCTTATTGAAAAAAAAGGCTCTGCTTGCGAATTTAATTGACAGTGGTTGGTAACTCGTGGAATATATGAAAATTATTACCTTTGAATTCGGGTTTCTTACTTGGAAGTGGAAACCAGTAAATTTTGAGGATAAAATCAATGGAATTCCATGGCAATTGCAATAAATGCAAAGCCCCCGTTTTTCTAAATAAGACAACCGATTTATACGGTAATTCGGTTTTGACTTTGAATTGTTGGAACGGTCATTATAAATGGATTCATATTGAAGACATTGAAGAGATAGAAGCTATCCAAGCCAAAATATCTCCTGAGAAAACCCCAGTGACTTATATTGGATTTTTCGATCTTTCATGAGAAATTCCTTTTGTTTTTTTCTTCTTAATTTTTTACTCTCCCGTTTATTTTTCCTCTGCGTTACTAATCCTGTTTTTGCCCAAACCCAGCCTCAGACCCCTGAAGGGATGGTTTATATTCCCGAGGGTTATTTTGAAATGGGTTCTTCTACAGCCGGTTCCGAAGACGAAGGTCCAAGCCATTTTGTTTATACTTCGAGTTATTACATTGACCGGTTTGAAGTGAGTAATTCTGATTATGAGAAATTTATGCTTTCGACAGGTCATCCTCAGCCAAAATATTGGGAAGACGCGCGTTTAAACGATCCTAATAGCCCCGTAGTTGGAGTTAGTTGGTCTGACGCTATGTCCTATGCCCGCTGGTTGAAGAGAAGATTACCCACTGAAGCGGAATGGGAAAAAGCGGCTCGGGGAACTGATGGAAGATTATTTCCTTGGGGGGGTAAATGGGATAAAGGGTTCTTTTTTTATTTTGTTAATATTTACGGAGAAAGCGACAATTATTCCTTCACAGCGCCTGTGGATTATTATAAATCTGGGATGAGTCCCTTTGGCGTTTTTAATATGGCTGGAAATGTTTGGGAATGGTGTCAAGATTGGTACCAAAAAGAATATTATCGATATAGTCCCGAAAGAAACCCTGATGGTCCCCAGACCGGACGAAAAAAGGTTTTGCGAGGCGGTTCCTGGGCCAACGAAATTGAAGGAGTGCGGGTAACCCGTAGAGCTCGTAACCATCCTTCCATGAAAAATGAGATTTATGGTTTTCGCACTGTTCTTCCCATCCAATGACGGCTGAAAAACCAAACGTTTTAACTATCGTATCTTGGTCTTTTTACGATTTTGCCAATACGATTTTTTCAATGAATGTCATTTCTCTTTATTTTGCCTTGTGGGTGACGGTTGATAAAGGGAGCCCTGATATTCTTTATAGCTTTGTGTTATCCGGTTCAATGTTTGCCGTCGCATTGAGCGTTCCAATCTTTGGAGCTATTTCTGATCAAACAGGTCAACGCCGGGGTCCGTTATCAGCTTTAACTCTGATTTGTGTAATTGCTACCTTCGCGATAGGTTTTTTTGATCAATTGGCGATAGGGCTTTTGTGTTTTTTTTTGGCAAACTATTGTTATCAATCGGCTATGGTTTTTTATAATGGAATGTTGCCGCAAATATCTAAGGGAGCAAATGTTGGCTTAATTTCAGGATATGGCGTTGCCCTTGGATATTTGGGTTCGATAGTGGGTTTATTAGCCGTTAAACCTTTTGTTGAAGAAGGAGGCAGATTAGCCGCTTTTATACCGACTGCGTTGATTTTCTTTGTTTTTGCTTTACCTTGTTTGATTTTTGTAAAAGATCCGGTTTCAGAAAACGTTTCTAAAATTAAATTTACCGAAACATTCCAAATTTTAAAAAAAACCTACCAAGAAGCTTCTAAATATAAAAACTTAATTAGGTTTGTTGTAATTCATTTTTTAATATTGGACGTGGTTAATACCATAATCGCTTTTATGTCAGTTTATGCAAATAAAGTAATTGGTTTTGACGACAATCAGATTAATACATTTATGATTATTGCAACTTTGGCGGCAATGGTGGGTTCCTTCGCCATAGGTTGGTTAGTAAAATTTAAAGGCAATCGATTAACCTATTGGTTTGTATTGGTTTTATGGGCTGTTGTTTTGCTAATTACGGCTATCAGCCAAACCGAAGCCATGTTTTGGGTAGTAGGGCCTCTTGCGGGTGTTGGTATGGGTGGCGTTTGGGTTGTCAGCCGGTCTTTTTTAGTAGAATTAGCTCCTAAAGAAAAATTAGGCGAGTTTTTTGGTTTATACGGTTTGGCTGGAAAAATGGCGTCTATTTTTGGGCCTCTGATTTGGGGATCGGTTGTTTGGATTTTTAATTCAACGGATTCGTTTAAATATCGAGCGGCTGTCTTTGTCCTTTTTTTAATTTCTTGCGTTGCAATTTTTTTCTATCGCAAATTGGAAAAAGATTTATAGATTAAAAATTGCTAAATTAAAAAAGAAACCATTAATGCGCAAAAACAAGATCGAACGAAAACCGGTTGACATTATTTCAACAGGAGATTAGGTTAAAATACAAAGGCTTCACAAAAAACAAGATGGTTTAGAATTTTCCATAAACTCCAAAGCGAGTAAAAATATGTTTTCCAGCAATTCTAAGAAATCGCTAATTTTTATTGTTAATATTTTTTGTTTTTTTGCTTGGATCGCTCAAGCGGGAGCCCATGCAGGGCATAGTCATGCTGAAGACGCTCCAAATATTAAGGTCCCAGCTGTTGTGGCCCGAGTGAATGGCAAAGATATTTCGAATCAGTATATTTGGGAAAAGCTGAAGCAGTATATACGTCATCAAAAAAGCAGAGGTCATAAAGTTACCCCCGATCAAGAAAAGGCGGAAGTCAAACGGTTGATTGATGACGAAATTGGGAGGGAGTTATTATTGCAACATGCGGGTTCTTTAGGAATTAAAGCAACCTCTGAACAATTAGAAAAAAAAATATATATGATTAGAGCTGATTTTAAATCGGATCTTCAATTTGAAATGGCTTTAAAAAGAAGAAAAATTACTGTAGAAGAGCTAAAAAATGAACTAAAGCCAGAAATATTAGTCGATGCGATTGTGGAAAGAGAAATTCTTCCCCATGTAAAATTAAACGCAGAAGAAATCAAGAGATTTTACGAAAAAAACAAGCGAATGTTTTGGGAAGAAGACAAAATGCGCGCAAGCGTTATTTTAAGAAAAATAGACATGAGTCAAGGCCCTCAAGCGGAAGAAAAAGCTAAAGTGGAACTGGAAAAAGTTTTGGAAGAAGTTCAGAAAGGAGTCGACTTTGCCGAAGCAGCCAAAAAACATTCTCAAGACAGCTTGAGTAAAAAAGGCGGGGATCTAGGTTTTTTTACCCGTAAGAAAATGTTACCGGCGTTTTCAGATAAAGCTTTTTCAATGGCAATAGGAGAGATTTCTTCTGTTTTTAAAACTCGCCATGGATTGCATATTCTAAAAGTAACGGATAAAAAACCGGGCGGTTATGTTTCTTTTGAAGTTGCCAAAGAAAATATTGAAAGAAAGATTAGGAAACAGAAATTAAAAAAGCAAACAGAAAAATATATCCATGATCTTCGGAGAAAGGCTGACGTAAAAATATATTTTTAAGAATATTATTGGGATTCTTAAGCGCTAAATTTATTTTTTGCCTTTAGGAGGTTCCAATACATTTAGTTTTCTTTTTACGATCTTTCCTTTATCCTTCTCAAAATCTACTTTAAGATAAACCATGTTGGGAAAAAGCTTGTGAACGAGCCCTTCTTTTTTCTTCCCCGCAAATTCAAATTTAATGGTGTCTCCTACTTTCATATGAATCCTCTCTTAAGTGATACGTCCAGACGAACTGGAAATTTTCTTGGATCTATCATTTCGTTAAGAAACCTGTAAGAGTAGTGGAATTTCATCCCTGAGTCAAATTAAATCCATTTTTAAAACGTTAAATTAATAAATGAAACTTTCGATTATTGTGCCTGTTTTTAATGAACAAGCCACCCTTGAAGATATAGTTCAAAAAATAAGAGAATCTCCTTTAGAAAAGGAAATCATTGCTGTTGATGATGGTTCTTCGGATAATTCAAGCAAAATTCTAGAAAAGATGAAGCAAGAATTTGGACTTGATTTCCAGTTTATTAAGCATGAAAAAAATAAAGGGAAAGGGGCGGCAATCCGGACAGGACTTGCGATGGCCTCTGGCGATCTTATTCTTATTCAAGACGCAGACCTTGAATACGATCCAAAGGAATATCCTCAATTGGTTAAACCTTTTTTAGATGATCCCAAAATTGAAGTTGTCTATGGCTCAAGAATATTATTGAAAGAAAATGCTAGGTCTTCTTTCGCGTTTTATTGGGGAGGAAGATTATTGAGTGGAGTAACAAATTTTTTGTATGGATCGCATATTACGGACGAACCGACTTGTTATAAAGTTTTTAAAATAGAGTTATTAAAAAGTCTAGATCTTTGTAGCGATGGATTTGAGTTTTGTCCCGAAGTTACAGCAAAGATTTTGCGTCGTAAAATTCCTATTCACGAAATCCCTATATCTTACCGACCACGATCCAAGGAAGAAGGGAAAAAAATTCAATGGAAAGATGGTTTTATTGCGATTTGGATATTAATTAAGTTCCGTTTTAAGCGGTTTTAAAAAATAAAAAAATACGCTTATTTGGAGTATCATTTTGATAATATAATGAGAAACTAATGAAAAACAAACCGTTACAACGTTTTTCACAAAAACTGTGAAAAACTTGTGGAAAAAATGCTTTCAAGGGGCGAAATACCTTGATAGATGGGCCTGTCTGGTAATTCGGTTAAAAAGTAGTCGATATTAAAATTTATTGAAAAATAATGAGTTATGATGTTTTTGGCTTTGCTATGGCTTAAAATATCGCAAGAGCACATTTTTTTCCCACAAGGGAAAAAAATTACCCTCTTTTTGGCCTTATTTTAGACATATTTATAGGCTTTTGGGGAATTTTGAAAATCATTATCAAATTTTAAGACGACTTTCAAAAAAAGTAAAAATAACTTTCAAATTTTTTTTCTAAAAATTATAAATCGGGAAATTTCTTATGGAAATTTGTCTCTTTTTGAAACTGGTTTCCAATGGTAAGGATAGTTTCTTCGTCAAAAGGGCGACCAATTACCTGCAAACCAATGGGTAAATTTGAGGAAGTAAATCCACATGGAATAGACATCCCAGGCAACCCTGCTAGGTTGACCGAAAGTGTGAAAATATCAGAAAGATACATTTGAAGGGGATCGTTTAATTTTTCATCCAGTTTAAAAGCTGGTACCGGAGAATTAGGCCCTGCAATAAAATCACATTTTTCAAAAGCTTTATCAAAATCTCTTTTTATTAAAGTTCTTACTTTTTGTCCCTTGATATAATACGCGTCATAGTAACCAGAGCTTAGCGCAAAAGCTCCTAATATAATTCTACGCTTTACCTCTTCTCCAAACCCTTCCTGGCGAGTATTAACATACATTTTATTCAAATCGCTAGAGTTTTCAGATCTGAATCCATATTTAACGCCGTCAAACCGTGATAGATTCGCGCTAGCTTCAGCGCAAGCTAATATATAATAAGTTGCGACTGCATATTGAGTGTGCGGCAATTCGATTTCAACAGGTTCGATTCCTAATTTTTCCAACACTTTGATAGAGTTTTGGATACTTTCTAAAACTTCTGGGTCTACACCGGATGAAAAGTATTCTTTTGGAAGCCCAACTCTTAAACCCTTTACGCTTTTTTCTAAACCTGCCATGAAATTTGGAACTGAAACGTTGGCAGAAGTCGAATCCATAGGGTCGTTACCGCAAATGATTCCGCTTAAATAAGCTGCATCGGCGACAGTTTTAGTTACGGGTCCAATTTGGTCAAAAGAGGAAGCAAAGGCTACCAATCCATAGCGAGAGACTCTCCCATAAGTGGGTTTTAAGCCTGTGACCCCACAGAAGCTGGCAGGTTGTCGGATGGACCCTCCTGTATCGCTGCCCAAGGCTGCTATACACTCGTTAGCTGCTACAGCCGCTGCAGAACCGCCACTGGAGCCTCCAGGGGTTCTAGATAAATCCCAAGGATTTGCAGTTGGATAAAAAGCAGACGCTTCCGTTGTGGAGCCCATGGCAAATTCGTCCATGTTAGTTTTTCCGACGATTACCGCCCCGGCTTCCTTTAATTTTTTAACAACTGTTGCGTCATAAGGCGAAACGAAGTTTTCTAAAATTTTGGAGCCGCAAGTTGTCCGAGATCCTTTGGTGCAGATGAGGTCTTTTAACGCAATGGGGATACCCAAAAGAGGCGCGTCGTCTCCAGAAGCGATACGTGTATCTGCCTCCTCGGCTTGCTTTAGGGCTGACTCTTTAGTCAAATGAATATAGGAGCGGACTTTATCTTCGACGTTATCAATTCGATTATAAATAGCTCCCAGTAGTTCACAGGCGGAGTATTTTTTATTTTTTAGATCTTCTTTAACCTGAAGAAGGGTTTTCCGGTGCATAGATTATGAGATGATTTGAGGGACTTCATAATGTCCCTTATCATTTCTTGGGGCCAAGGCTAAGTAGTCCGCATTTTCGTCTTTCGCCAAAGCTATGTCTTTTCGACAAACGTTACGAAGAGGCAAAACATGAGAAGTTGGTTCTACTTCAGAAGTGTCGATCTGGCTTAGAAGCTCGACGTACTCCAGAATTTGAGACAAATTACCTTCTAGTTTGGATTTCTCGGAATCGCTTAGATTAATCCGCGCCAATTTGGCAAGATTATCAATATCAAATTTTTTTTCCGTCATTGGGTGGGTATAAAAATAAGGATAAAGACAGTGGTTAACCAGCTTTGTCTTTTTTAGATTTTGATTTTTTTTCGATCATTTTTTGAACGTAAGCTCTTTTTGAAATTTTTCGGCTAAGCCTTTTAGATTTCTTTACGAGTTTTCTAATTTGCTCAACACCTTCGGTTTTCTTTTTAGCTTCCGCTAACTTTTCTTTAGTAGCTTTAACATATTCTTGTAATTTTTCAGTAGTGGCCATATGTGGTTGTCTCTATTTTTAATATTTAGGGAAACAAACCTTATATCAAATTCACGCTAAAATCTCAATCATTATTGCAGTTTTTTGAGCTTCTTTTACAATCTCTTGGCAGAATTTGCTTTTAGATTTTCGAATAGATGGTTTCTAGAATTACAAGGAAGCGTGAGATGAAGAAGTTTCCTTTTGTGAAAATAATAAATAGTGCAAACCAAACGCTGTTGGAATGAGATTGAATAACGCAATGGGCGCTCGGAATCTATAGATTCCATAAAGGAGTAAGCCCACTCCAATGGTTTGCAATAAAATTGAACCTACAATTAAAATTTTATTTTCTATCCTTATCTCTTTTTTAATAATTAAGGCAAAAAAACCAACCGCCATAAAAAAATAAAGATAAAACTCTATATTTGCCCCAAAAAATGATCCCTCCAAAAGATGCAATGGAGCAAAAAAATAAGGGCTAACATCCCAAAGAAAACCTTTAGTCTCGATTAAAAATTTATTAAATATAACTTTCGACGCTTTGAACGGTTTTTGGGAAAGTATTCCAATGTTATTCCATAAACTTTCTTTTGGTAAGAATCCTAATTCTTTTAGTTTTTGAGAAGAGTCCTGGTTAATGTAAGAATCCCAGATTTCGCTCTGAATACTTGTAGAGAAATCTCTACCAGTAGGGATCCAACCTTCATGATGTTTGTGATAGACGACATTTAAAGGAATTATGATGATTAAGGCGCCAATAAAAAAATAGGTAAACTGTTTTATTTTTATTTGGTCGGTGGGGTTTTTTATGTGTCCAAAAATAAAATACCCTATCGCCAATAGCTCTATGAAAATGGTTTCAGTTCCTAAATAAAGATTTAAACTTAATGCTAATCCGAAAAGAAAAAAATTTGTTAGTGTTCGTTTATTTTCATAATTGATAGTTAAATATAATAGGTAGGGAACTGAAATGAGTTGTAGAGCGGCTCTATTAATTAAAATGGAATTGTGGATACAAAATTGCGAAGATGCGGCGAGAAATGCGGCGATTAATCCAACTTTTTTAAATCCAATCTTATCGAGAATTGAATAAATTAATATTGGAACAAGAGCTCCAACAAGAGCTTGAGAGTAAAAAAGGATACCTTCCCATTTAGGCATAAACTTTATTAACGCGGCTAAATAATAGGAATAAATAGGCGAGCGCCAATAATCTACGTCTAAAAAGTTTCCTTGGGAGATATTTTGAGCAGAATAAAAATAAGATTCAGCATCAGCGCTTAAATTCATAAAGCCATTGCTAGTATGAAAAATGAAATGAGCGTATTTCATCCTGAAAAATAGCCCTAGAAGGAAAATCATTGCTAGCATGATGGGAAATTCTAAATTTCTATCAATAAAAGCCTTTTTATTAAACTCCCAAAGCCATTTACCGATGGAGAAAGAAATTATTCCCAATAGGCATAAGGATAAGTGATATTCAACTCTGTCGCCAAACCAAATGGGAATTAAAATAGAAAGCATGGGAACAAGGTCTGTCCATAAACCGTTTTTACTCCAATAATTAAGAATTAATAAATAACCCGCTCCGAAATACATCGTTATTGCAATATGGGAAACTATTTGTTGGTAGTTATCTATTACAAGGCCGGGTTTATATCCTCCTGGGAGAAAAAATTCCCAAAAATAAGGAGTGAAGGTATTTTTTGTTAAAAGAAGAAAAAGGTGAAAAATAAAAACGCTTCTTAAAACGGAAGGAAGATTTGATTTATTAATAGAATTTTTTTGGAGTAGATTTCCAACAATAAAAAAAATAGTCGCTGTGATCCAAAAAAATAATGGAATTATCACTCGATTTTGATTCGAAAACCAGATTAAGACGTATTCTTCGCCAAATTTAGTTTTGAAGATTTCGAAAAGAGGGGACTGCATGGAAAAATAAAAAAGCCGTTGTAATTTGGATTCATAACCCATTACAAGATAGCAAGTGGCTAAAACAAATAGGGCTGATAGAGGAAAATCGTATTTTAGTTTTTTAATCAAGGTGTTTTTGGATAATTCCATAATTTATTAAATTTAAAAAGAATCATGGCCGACAGTAGTTACTATTTGATTTTACTCAAAATAACCAAATTATTAACAGTTTAACAATGAGGTAGTTGAAAAAAGCAAAATTCTAAGACTTTTAGAATGCTCATTTTTTTAATTCGTCAAGGAAAGTTATTTGAGTCTTTTTTCTCGTTTTTTATTTGATTAGGTTTTTCTATTTCAAATTGCGGGCTAAAACGGAATATGAGTTTGTTGTAAAATTTGTGTAAATTATGAATAAGAAAGTGAATTAATTATTTTCGAAGGATTTAATCTCATAAGTGTTCCCATCTGTAATTACTGAAATCGCTCCATTCAAGTCTGTCCGCCAAATTTCAGAGCCATTTTTATTAACTCTGCCGAGAACACTAGAGTGTGGATGACCAAACCGATTCAAATACCCAGCAGAAGCTAAAACCACCTTTGGTCGCACCATTTTAAGAAATTCAGCCGTTGAAGAAAATTTACTTCCATGATGCGGTAATTTAAGGACAGTTGCCGATAAATGGGTTTTTCTTTTTACTAGATAGTTTTCAGCTTCCGCTTGGATATCCCCTGTTAGCAACGCGCTAAAATTCCCATAATCCAACCTAAAAACCAAGGATTTATTATTGCGGTTCTTGCTTTGATCTTTTTTTAAACTTTTTATAAACGAAAGATCGGGATGAATAAAGGTTATAGAAACATCGCCAATTTTTAAAATTTTTCCAGGAGGGATTGAGAAAATATCAGCGCCAGCTTTTTTGGCATTTTTCGCTAATTTTATTATCCGGGGGTCCTCAGAGAATACCGTCGGATAAAAAAATTTTTTTGTATTTAAATAACCGACGATACTTTCTAAACCGGAAATATGATCTTGATCAGAGTGAGTGGCTAATATGTTATCTACTGTTTTATATCCTTGATTTAAAATGAAAGGAGCGACTACAGTACGTCCGATATCCAAGCTGTTTTTATAAAAACCGCCGCCGTCAACCAGAAGGTTTTTACCATTTGGAAATTCAATAAAAATAGATTCTCCTTGAGCGACGTCTATTAAAGTTATTTTAAGTTGGTTAGAGTTTAGTAGAGGCCAACGGGGTGAAATTAACAAAAAAACGGCGCAAAAAATCATCGTAATAGAAAAGGGAATTAGTATACGCAAACGTTTTTCGATAATTTCTTTAAAATTTTTCAGATGCTTTCTTTGGGATAAATAAACGTAAAAAAGAATTCCAAATAAAGCCAATTCGTAAACGAGAAACCAAATTTCCGGAGGTCTGGGAACTAATGCAGCTGTGTATTGCCATTTTGATGCATATTCAGTTGTTGAAATTAAAAATTGCAAAAACCAGGAAATAGGATTAGCAAAAACTTCGGTAAAATAGGGAATGAAAAAACCTATTGAGATAATCGTTATGGCTAAAGGAATGAAAAATCCTGCCAAAGGCACTAAAAGAATATTTAAAAAAAGGCCAATTAAACTGACTGAATGGAAATGGAATACGATGAAAGGAAATGTCCCAAAATACGCTGCACATGAAACCCATGTCCAAGTTTTCAATCGCTTTTTCCATTCAGGCTCTTCGAAAATTCGATCAATAGCGTCCTTTGGAGGATCGAAAGCTAACTTGTAGGCTACAAGAATTACTAACGCCCCTGAAAATGATAACTGAAATCCTATATCTAAAATGTTATGTGGCGACCAAAGTAAAATAAAAAAGGCCGCTAAAGTTAACGCATGAAGGATTTGATTTTTTCGACCTGCCAAAATAGCAAAGAAAAATAAACCTGCGAGAAAACCAGCTCGTAAAGCCGAAATTTTGTGACCTACGATAAAAAGATAGAAGAAAGTAGGAATGAAGGCTAAAACTGCCGCAAAAATGGGAATCCTTCCCGATCGAGCTACATTCGTGAAATATCGAACCGAAACCTTCATAGAAATTTTTTTGACGATATAGAAAAAAGTAAAAGCGACAAAACCCACATGCAATCCGGAAACTGCCATTAAGTGGGATAAGCCTGTCTTAATAAAATTTTCTTTAATATCTTTTTCTAAAAAACCTTTTTCGCCCAATGTCATGGCAATTAGCAAACCAAATTCTCTAGACGGTAAAACTTTCTGAACTGAATTGGTTATAAATTCAATAATGCGTTGGCGAGTTGCCATAAAAAAATTGGGAAGAAATTCGCCTACTTTTTCTATCTGACCAGGTTTAGAAACAGATCCTATTAATGATATTCCTCTAGAATTAAGGTACCGGCGATAATCAAATTGGCCAGGATTTTTAAAATTTCTGGGTCGCTTTAATCTGATTTTTGAGATTTGGACCTGGTCCCCAAAATGAAGTTTTGGATTTTTGTAGTAAATATTTATTCTTGCGTTTCCTTCCGTGGGAATCCATGTTTGACCATATCGAATTTTTATAACTTTTATGATCAACCGGAGATAACTTTCTTGAGTAGGAATTACTTGGATAATATTTCCTTGGATTTGAGAGTATTTTGTTTCTTGAAGAATGTTATCAAGAGAAGTTTTAAGGTTTTTAGGCTCAAAAATGGCGGCGTTCCAATAGCCAAAACACATCAAACAAATTAAAACTAATATGCGTTTGGAGAAAAATTTTTTAGAAAGTTTTAGTAAAAACGAACCGGTGAAAAGGCAACCTAATGAAAGGCAAAATGGAAATATAAAATTGCGTGATTGGGGAAACGCGCTTAAAACGCCACATAGATAAGTAAGAAAATAGGGGAAAAAAGGACCCATAAATAATATCGTTTCAACTTAAAAAAGAATTAAAATCTTGTTTTGCATTATGGAAAAATAAAATGAAGTGTACAATATTTCATTACGCCATTATTTTTAATTGAATTCGATATTTCGAAAAGATCGTCCAAAATAAATGAAAAATCGCGGAATTGCCTTTAAATTAGTGTTCCTTATTTTGATAAGCGTTTTATTGGTTTTCTTTTTAATCGGCAAACATAACTCTCATAAGGTTCGGAAAATCTATATGGAGGTTTTGGAGGAAAACGCCAAAAACTTATCATTTGCGACTTTAAATAAAATTGAGTCGGTTTTGACTACGATTGAAAAAATCCCTCAGCAAATAGCTCATACAGTTCAACATTCTTCTTATCGTAAGGATGACATTATTTTTTTAGTTCGCCAAATTGTAGAAAATCATCCTGAAATATATGGCGCAACCATCGCTTTTGAACCTCATGCGTTTGCGAAAGAAAAATTATATTTTGCTCCCTATTATTTTAGAGGAGGCGACAATGGGTCTTTAAAATTAACCTACATAGGAAGCGAAGATTATAACTATTTTGATTGGGATTGGTATAAAACGCCCAAGGGAAAAAAGAAACCAAGTTGGAGCGAACCTTATTTTGACGAAGGAGCCGGTAATATTATCATGACGACCTATTCGGTTCCTTTTTTCAAAGATGAGTTGGGCAAAGAAATTTTTATGGGGGTTGTTACAGCCGACGTTTCTTTGTCATGGCTTGAAGACTTATTGTCTAATCTTAAAATTGCAAAAACGGGTTATACATTTTTAGTATCTCAAAAAGGCGCTTATATATCTCATCCAGTTAAAGAATGGATAATGAAAGAAAATATTTTTGAGTTATCGAAAAAGAAAAATAATTCAGAATTTTTAAAAATTGCAAAAGAAATGATTGCTGGTAAAACAGGTTTTACGACGATTAAAGATTTGTATGTAGGGAAAAATTCGTGTCTGTATTATGCGCCCTTACGTTTAAATGGTTGGTCGCTTGGGGCTGTTTTTCCTAAAAATGAAATGATGGAAGGCCTTAACCAGCTCCAAAAAGAGTTATTAATTTATGTATTAAGCGGACTGGGTTTGCTGTTTATAATCATCGCTTTTATAGCTCGCTCGATTACTCATCCATTGGGAACTCTCGCTATAGCCACCGAAGAGTTAGCTACTGGAAAACTTGACGCAACAATTCCAGCTAATGATTCCAGAGACGAAGTAGGAAGGCTCACTGAGTCTTTTCGGGTTATGCAACAGTCTTTAAAGAAATATATAGATGAAATAAAAAATATTTCTAGGCTTCCAGGCGAAAATCCTAACCCCGTTTTTCGAGTTGGAAAATTTGGACAATTGCTATATGCAAATTTATCCGCTTTAAAATTATTAGAAAGCTGGAACATCAAGATTGGGGACCCAGTGCCTACCATTTTTAATTCTGTAATCGAGGAATCTTTTTCAGAAGAAAAAAGTAAAGGATTAGAGATTGAAAGGCTGGATAAGATCTTTACGTTTGAAATTATGCCCGTTGTTGAAAATGATTACGTTAACGTTTATGGTCGCGACGTAACTGAAGCGAGACAAGTCGAAGAGAAATTAAAAACTGTTGCCGAAGAAAAAAAACGTATTGAAAGGGAGATGGAAACGGCAAACTTGGTTCAAAAAGGTTTTTTACCCGATGCGCCTCCTAATTACCCGGGGCTTTCATTTGCGGCAAACACGATTCCTGCCAAATTTGTTGGAGGTGATTTTTACGATTTTATAGATCTTGGCGAAAATTGTGTTGGTATGGTGCTCGGAGATGTTTCGGGAAAGGGGGTATCCGCAGCACTCTATATGGCAAGATTGATGAGTGATTTTCGTTACGCATCGATGATTGAACCTGATCCGGAAAAAATCATGAAAAACGTGAATAATGGTTTAGCTAAAAGATCAAGAAATGGAATGTTCGCTACGGCTTTGTTTTTGTTATTAGATATGGAAACTAAAATATTACGCATATCCAACGCTGGGCACCACTCTATTTTAATAAAAAGTAAGGCTGGGACAATAACTGAGACTGGTCAGGCGGGTGGAATTCCACTTGGAATAATTGAAAACGCTCAATATGAAAAACAGGAAATACAATTGAACTTGGGTGATATGGTGGTCGCCTATTCCGATGGAGCGATTGAACCGATGAATAAAGATAAACAGCAATTTGGAATTAAGCGGTTCCGTTCTGTTATTGCCGATACGGAAAATTCGCCAAAATTATTGATCGCAAATTTAGAAAAAGCAATTTCAGAATTTTCCCACGGCAAAACGCCATTCGACGATTTAACGTTGCTTGTTTTTAAAGTCTAATTTGGTATTTAATGGGAAGCGATAAATTTTTCTAATGGAACAGATTCAATTAATTTTTTTTCAGGATTGTCCCAACTATTCAATCGTTAAAAATTTATTAACCGATTTGGGACTTTCGTTCGAAGAAATTGAGCAGAGCAGTCTCTCGGAAATAGATCCATTAAGACTTTTTACTTCGCCTTCAATTTTAAAAAATGGGGAATTGATTTTTGGTCAAAAAATTAATACGGCGATGGGTGGTTGTTCCCTAAATCTTCCTAAGAAAAGCGATTTAATATACAAGTTGAAAGATTAATGAGTAAAATAAGCTAAATTTTTCTCAAACAGATTGTGATTGGACTTGATTCCTACCTTCTTTTTTAGCGCAGTAAAGAGCTTTATCTGCGTTGGCGATCAATAAATTATACGAAGAGCCAGGTTCTGGAATAGCGCATGATGTTCCAATACTTGCGGTTACAAAAGAGCTTGTTAAGCTTTGGCTATGCTCGATTTTAAGGGACTCTATTTTTTTTCGAATGGTTTCCGCTAATTGCAAGGCTTTGTCTACGTCTACATTGGGCAGTATCACGCCAAATTCTTCGCCTCCGTAACGTGCCGCTACATCGGCAGGTCGATTTAATGTATTGGCAATAACGGCCGAAACTTTTTTCAGACATTCATCGCCAGCCTGATGACCATAGAAGTCGTTATACAATTTAAATAAATCGATATCGAGCATGATCAGGGAAATGGTGAATTTTTCTCTAGCGGCGCGTTTCCATTCCTTAGCGATGACTTCGTCAAAATACCGACGATTATAAATACCGGTCAGTCCATCTCTAACAGATAGTTGTTTGAGTTTTTTTTCGACTTCTTTGTGGTAATTTAGAAAGTCTACTATTGATAACATACCGACAATTTTTCCAGCGTCGGTAACCGCTAAATGACGGATTTGAGAATGAAGCATGAGTGCGTTTGCTTCCGTCATTGAAGCGGATTGTTCCATTGTGACGATTGGTGAGGACATTATGTCCTCAATCTTAGAGGCATTTACGGACAGGTTTTCTCGAGCAACCTTGCGGGTAAAATCTGCGTCGGTGACAATTCCTATATAATTTCCTTCCTTTTCTACTAAAACCGAAGCTGTTTTTTTGGATTTCATAAACTCGGCAGCTTCTCTAATCGTGGCTTCATGATCTACGCTAGGAATGGGAGAGATCATGTATTCGCCAACGTTTTCCATAATGCAAACGCCTTTGAAATTAGTGGTTGAAATTTAAAGGTATGTGGAAATTTCTATAAGTAAACGTGTATGGTAAATACTTTTTTTTTGCATTATACCTTTAATTTTAATGTCAGAGCAATTGCTACAATGGGTGAAACAGTAGCCGCGAGGATTAGGAAAGGAACCAGACCATTTAGCAAAACCACAACGGGCAAAAAATATAAAATATCTTCCGCGTCGAATCCGGCAAAGTTAGGCAATGAAATAGCCTCTTTACCCAGTTTCTCCTCAATCATGATACGTAACCAAAAAATACCGCTTACAGAAAAACCGGCCAAAACTCCCATTGGGATTGCCCAATCGCCTAAAGATGAATTTCTTAATCCAATACCGATACATATAAATACAAGGATATGGATTAAAGCGTCGCAAGCTAAATCGTAAATATGTCCCCAACGACTAGTTTGCCCCGTCGCTCGGGCTAATTCTCCATCGGTGTGATCTATCAAGTTTGAAAGCGCAAAGCCGATAGACCCCCAAACTGACCATTTCCAATTTCCTGGGATAAACAAAGCGACGCCAACTAATCCAACAGCTAATCGGACGGTCGTTAAATGGTTAGGCGTAATGGAAGTGCCGATGATAGGTTTTATCATCCATCGCGCAATCCTTACGTCCCACAATGGCGGACTCAAGACTCAGACTCCAACTGAGTAAAGATTTTTTCTTGCGCTTTTTGCACGTCTTCTGGGAAATCAATTTCTGTCCAAGGCATACCCGTAACATCTTCAACGCCAAAAGTACCTGGATTGGCGTTTAGAGCCAAATCCCTTAAAGGTTCTTCGTAGCATTCTTCTGGGTTTGTTTTAAATCGCTCCGTGTTTTCAATTAATTTTTTAGCCGTTTCGAAAGAAAATTTAAAAAATCCTACCGATTCTCCACAAGTATCGAATTCCACTTCAACTTTTTTTCGAAATTCAACGATTTTCCCATCGCGGATACAAAGTTTTACCGGTTCGTCTCCAGGCTCAAAATTTTTATCGATCAGAAAGCTACTGGCGTGTTTTGTTTCCACTAGTCGGGATAATAAGGATTGTCCGTATAGAACGTCTGCGTCCATTAAAAGGATGTCGCCGCCATAAGTTACTTGATCGCGAGTTGACCAAAGGCTTAATACGCTTCCCTGTTCGAAATCTGGATTGTAAATCGTATTTGCAAAGTCGTTCATCCTCAATTTGTCGATTTCGGATTGGATCGTTTCTTTTTTATAACCAACGGCAATCGTTGTTTTTTCAATATCGCATTGTTTTAAAAATTCCAAATGCCTTTGCAATAATGTTTTTCCGCCAAACTTGAGAAGACATTTAGGAAGATCGCCTTCGCTTCCCAATCGTCTACCCACTCCAGCTGCAAGAATAATAGCTCGCATTATGATGGTGTTCCTTTTTTACCGAGAAAAACGTTTTTAAATCCAAAATAGGCAATTGAATCTTTCATATTTGAAACGAATCGGGGAAACCATCCCATAGATTGATCAGTGACATACTCTAGGGTAAGGGCAATACGTTCTTCTCCTTCGCCTAATGGGGTAATACGGTGGTAAAGGTTATCTCCGTTGAAGAAAACTAAGGTTTCAGGATCGAGCGAAATAGAATGTCTTGTCGTTTCTTTTTGATGGTTTTTTGTAAAAAGATGGTATTCCAGTTTACAGCTTGAGTTATCAATAACACCGATCAAAACCGTATAACGCCTGCCTTTGTAATAGGAAGTGTCGTAGTGAAAACCTATATGATCGCCTGGTTCGGTATAGCAGTATAAGGCGAAAGCGTGTGGGTCCTCGGGTGGACAGTCTTGTAAATCTCCCCCTGCGAGATTGTTTAAGAAATCGAAGAATTCCTTCGACTCGTAAATTTCTTTAATTGTGGGAGAATGTTCTTCAAGCGTATAACGACTAACGCTTCCGCCTTTTTTATGTTTGGGAATATAATTACGGTTTATTTTAGGTCGTAGTTTAAAAAACTCGTCGCAGATACGTTCCACAATTGCTTGTGGAACGAAATTTTTTATCGCAATAAATTCGTCTTGGGAAACGAATTCTTGGCGAATTATATCAACAGGCAGGGCGGCTATGGCCGCAGCCAAGTCGGACCGAACGGGCATGAAAAATTATTTTACTTCCTTTGAATATTTACGACTAACCCAACCAGTTTTACCTGTGGCGTAAGCTATATGATACCAGTTCGAAGTTTCTTCGATTAGCCTGACAACGGCCCCTTTTTTAACTTTACCAATAATGCGAGAGTTAGAAGAAGGTTTGTCTCGGATATTTAAAGGGGTTCTTTTCGTCATTATCTTTACATAACGAACTTTTGAAGCTGAACTTTCCTCCATAACAGGATCGCTATTGTCCACCATCAACTCTGATTCTGGGATATCGATAGCCATCCCATCTGAATTCATGTCCATGTCGGACATTTTTGTGTCCATCATGGCTGGGTCTTCCATCTTAGGTTCAGACATTTTGGAATCCATCATTTCCGGGTTTTCCATCTTAGGTTCGGACATTTTGGAATCCATCATTTCCGGGTTTTCCATCTTAGGTTCGGACATTTTGGAATCCATCATGGGAGGTTCTCCCATATTCATTTCAGGAACGCTAGATTCCGCCATTCTAGAATTATCCATGAGCTTTTCTTCTACTAGAGGTGTGGCCTCCTCAAATTGAGTCTCAACAGGTTTTGTTTCTGTTGTAATAGCAGGTAAAAACTCTTTTACAGGTTCTTTTGCTATTTCAGCAGTTGGATTTAGTAACTTCAACATTTCTTTGGCTTTTGAGGCAAAAACGCTATCAGGATAGGTTTTTATAAACTGTTCGTATGCCTCCACCGTATTGAGTTTTTGCGCTTCTTCAAAGATCTTTTCTTGAACGCTTTCAATTTCTCTCAATACTTTTTCTTGCTGATCTTTGTTAGCTAGGGGAATTATTTTTTGTAAGTCCGTTACCGCTTTCGAATAGTCTCTGTTTTCGCGTTCCAGGGTGACGCGAAAACGTAAAGTTCGGTTAAGGTTGCTTTTAATTCTATCGTTATCCGGTTGAATCGCTAAAGCGGACTCAAAAGACTGAATAGAGAAATCTAATTGATCGTTAGAATAATAAGCCATTCCCAGGTTATTGAGCGCTTCAAAAGATTGTGGCCGTTCGGTCAAGAATTTTTGCCATAGCTGAATTGCCGACTGAAGTTGTCCTTTATATTGCAGATTAAGAGCTTGCGTGAACAACTCTTTATCGGAAAATAAAATCTTATCGGGAGGTTCTTCGAAGTATGGGCTACCAGAAAAATTTCCTCCATCCTTATTTTGCAATGAAGCACAACCAATAAAACTTATAATTAGGATAATTACTAGGATAGATTTTAGCGGTTTCATTGAAATTTACTCAACTAGGATATTGAATTTTAAAATGTAATTCTGATAAGAATACTCTTTTTTTTTCAAAGGTCAATAACCTCTTGACTTAAAAGATTTTTGAGGTAATTATTAGAAATCGGCTAGGGGAGTTTTGTTACTGAGAGTCCAAAAGGACAACCCTTTGAACCTGATCTGGGTAATTCCAGCGATAGGGAAGCGTATAATGACCGCATTCCTTCATGGAATTGCGGTTTTTTTTTGCACATTTTTGGAGAGTATCTTTGATTCTTAATATAAATGGCAAAGACTGTGAAGCCAAATCGAGCCAAAATCTAGAAGAATTAATTCTGGAGCTCAAAATTAATGCTCCTCACTTTGCTGTGGCGTTAAACTATCAAGTAATTCCAAAATCCCAATATAAATCTACTACTCTCAAAGAAGGCGATAAAATTGAAATAGTTCACGCCGTGGGTGGCGGGATCTAAAAGGTTTAAAAACCATTCAAACGGATTTTTTATAAATTCCCTTCGAGAATAAAAAAATATGAACGACGAAAAAAATACACAATTTAAAGATTTGGTCATTGCCGAAAAAAAATTCCAGTCTCGCCTGATCATAGGAACCGGAAAGTATGCAGATTTTGAAACTATGCAAAAAACCCATGATTTAGCGGGTTCAGAGATGGTTACAGTTGCCGTACGCAGAATTGAGTTGGATAGAAGCAAAGAGGATTCTATTCTCAATTTTATTGATATGAATCGATATACCCTTTTACCCAATACGGCAGGTTGCTATTCTGTCAAGGAAACTGTAATGACTTGCCAGCTTGCCCGCGAAGCCGGTTTAGGTAACTTTGTAAAAGTTGAGGTAATTGGCGACGAAAAAACGCTTTTTCCCGATAATGAAGCGACATTAGAAGCTTCAAAAATACTGGTTAAAGATGGATTTCATGTACTTCCATATTGTATTGACGATGTGGTGCTTTGCAAAAAGCTAGAGGATGTAGGTTGCTCTGCGGTAATGCCACTAGCGGCTCCAATAGGTTCAGGCCTTGGTATAAGAAACCCTTTTAATATTAAATTAATTCAGGAAGCGGTCAGTATTCCAGTAATCATTGACGCTGGGGTTGGTACCGCTTCAGATGCAGCTCGATGTATGGAATTAGGCGTTGACGGAATTTTAATGAACACCGCTATTGCCGGAGCGAAAGACCCTCTTAAAATGGCGGAAGCCATGAAGTTAGGGGTTGAAAGTGGGCGCTTAGCCTATGAAGCGGGAAGAATTCCTAAAAAATTATATGCCTCCGCTAGCAGCCCGCTGGATGGTTTAATAGATATTTAAAAAATTATGAAATCCGGGATAGATAAATTGCCGGATTTTTTGAAAGTTTACGTAATCACCGACCGGAAATTGCTTCCGGAGGGAAAGTTTTTGGATGGAGTTGAATCCGCTTTAAAAGGCGGCGTTCGCGCCATTCAATTGAGGGAAAAGGACCTGTCGCCTGCGGAAATACTGAACTTGGGGCAAGAAGTCCGTAAGTTGGCAGAAAAATATCAGGCTCAATTTTTCATTAACGATCGTGTAGATATAGCTTTAATGGTCGGAGCTGATGGGGTCCACCTGACCGAAAATAGCGTTCCAGTTAACGAAGTAAAAAATCGGTTTCCTCAATTGTTTGCAGGGGTTTCAACCCATTCTTTGGAATCGGCAAAAAAGGCCGAAGCAGGTGGGGCGGATTTTATTACGTTTAGCCCTATTTTTGATACTCCTTCCAAAAAAGAATTCGGACCTCCTCAAGGATTGGACCGATTAAAAGAAGTAGTAGAAGGAGTTCAAATTCCAGTTTTAGCTTTGGGCGGTATTAAGAAATCAAATATCGCTTCCGTCCAAAATACTGGAGCATATGGCATCTCGTTAATTTCCGGAATTTGGAATGCACGAGATATTGCCGACGAATCTTATCAATACCTAAAGTATTTTCTAGGAGACTCCCATGAGTGAGCATAAACCAAATAATGGCAATAACGGAAAAGTGACAATTTCCACCGAACCCATTAGCCCGAATTCGAAGAAAATTTATGTGGCCGGTTCTATCCATCCGCAAATCCGGGTTCCATTCCGGGAAGTTTCCTTAACTCCGACTATTGTTGCTGGAATTGACGGCGCTGAATCTAAACAGGTTCCAAACGAGCCTGTGATTATTTACGACCCTTCGGGTCCTTATACAGATCCCAATGTAAAAGTAGATGTTCGAAAAGGTTTGGCTCCAAGTCGAGAAAAATGGATATTGGATCGTGGTGATGTAGAAGCTTACGATGGTTTAATTTTGGATTCTCGAAAAGGACCGAATTCCGGAAAAGAGGATATTGAAGAAACGGAACGATTTGATCGGGGAAATAGAAAACCTTTACGAGCTAAATCGGGGTGTAATGTAAGCCAGATGCATTATGCTAAAAAAGGCATTATCACTCCAGAAATGGAATACATTGCGATCAGAGAAAATCTCCGACGAGAAGAATGGGATCGTGATGATGAACGCGAACAACGCCTTGCCGGGAATTCGTTTGGAGCCAGTATTCCTCAAGAAATTACTCCAGAATTTGTGCGCGAAGAAATAGCTAGAGGGCGGGCGATTATTCCATTGAATATCAATCATCCCGAGTCCGAACCAATGATTATTGGTCGTAACTTTTTAGTTAAAATTAACGCCAATATCGGAAACTCAGCGGTCACCTCATCAATTGAAGAGGAAGTGGAAAAATTAGTATGGGGTATTCGCTGGGGTTCAGACACGGTTATGGATTTGTCGACCGGAAAAAATATTCACGAAACCAGAGAATGGATTCTACGCAATTCGCCAGTTCCTATAGGGACGGTTCCAATTTATCAAGCGTTGGAAAAAGTGGATGGCGTTATCGAAGACCTCACTTGGGAAATTTATCGGGATACCTTGATTGAGCAAGCTGAGCAAGGTGTTGATTATTTCACCATTCACGCAGGAGTTTTACTGCGTTATGTTCCTTTAACAGCTAGACGAATGACTGGTATTGTTTCCAGAGGGGGCTCTATTCATGCTAAGTGGTGTTTATCGCATCATAAAGAAAATTTCCTTTATACACATTTTGAAGATATTTGCGACATCATGAAAGCGTACGACGTTAGTTTTTCCTTGGGCGACGGACTGCGACCTGGATCGTCGGCGGATGCAAACGATGCCGCTCAATTTGGAGAATTAGAAACTTTAGGCGAGTTAACCCAAATTGCTTGGAAACATGATATTCAAACCATGATTGAAGGTCCTGGCCACGTTCCTATGCATTTAATTAAAGAGAACATGGACAAACAGCTAAAGGAATGTCACGAAGCCCCATTTTATACATTAGGTCCTTTAACCACAGATATCGCTCCAGGGTACGACCACTTTACCAGCGGAATTGGCGCTGCAATGATTGGTTGGTTTGGTTGCGCTATGCTTTGTTATGTAACTCCGAAGGAACACTTGGGACTGCCTAATCGTCAAGACGTAAAGGATGGAGTGATCGCTTATAAAATAGCGGCTCATGCCGCAGACGTGGCTAAAGGCCATCCAGGTTCAAGGGTTAGAGACGATGCCTTAAGTAAGGCACGATTCGAATTCCGCTGGGAAGATCAATTTAATCTTTCATTGGATCCGGAGACCGCTCGCAGTTACCATGACGAAACATTACCGGGACAATCTGCGAAAGTTGCCCACTTTTGTTCGATGTGCGGTCCACATTTTTGTTCGATGAAAATTACCGAAGATGTTCGGAAGTATGCGGCAGAAAATAACTTGGAAGATGAGAAGGCGCTCGAAGCGGGAATGAATGAAATGTCCCAAAACTTCAAAGAAGGGGGCGGAAATATTTATTCCAACGCGCCGCTTGAAGAATCTGAATAAGCCTAATTAATATCTTTTCTAAAGCGAAGGCTTTAGCCTTCGCTTTTTTTTAGGTCACCCAGCGAGTTATTAAGTTTTTCTATGAGAAACACATTCCTTTTTTGGTAACTGTTTTCTCCTGGATTATTGATTTCCCGGATTTTGGAAACCTAGCTGAGATTCGGGTGGCGCATCTTGTGGACGAGTTACAAGATTATCTTTGCGGAACCCCAATAGAATATCGTCTTCGGTACGAATTCTTAACTGCCTTTTACGATTGTCCGCAAGCAATTTTAGATCGCTTTTTTGCACAATATTTTTAGCCGCAATAATTCCCGCTGAAGAGTCGTACTCCCAATTAACTACTGTATGGTCGCGGCGTTGGTGCCAAATAGTGCCAACAATAGTGGTTATAGTTTGTCCTGCGGCTGTTTTTGTACTAGACGTTTCTCCCCCTGGCACAAAAACCCAGAGCTCGTCGTCAATATTAAGACCATTTGGCGGAAAGATTCTATTTCGGTCATAACCCCACGGAGCTTTTGTCAAGTTTTCAAAAGGATTGAGAGCGTATTGCGGAGCATTTCCTCTAGCAAGATTTTCGACAAAAATATTGGTGATATTTTGCCTCAAGTTTCCAATGGTTGAGTCCTCGGCAGTTATTTCGGCATCTTCCGCAACACTCAAAACTCTTTGCATAGCGATAGCTCCTACCAAACCAATAACAACACAAACCATAATGAATTCAAAAAATGTGAATCCGTTTTGGTTTTTCAGAGGCTGAACCGAATTTTTGAGTTTTTGCATTAGTAACTTTGACAATGTATGAAAACTTGATGAGTTATTCTTTTAAAAAAAAATAGAAAAAAGAATATTCCTAAAGTGCAATTAATTACTGAACTATTTGTTTTTAAATTAGTTAATTGTACCTTGGTTTTCGAAATATTGGAACTAAAATTTTTAAGTTAGTATTAATTATGTGTAATTAATTTATAAAACCGTAAAAAAGGCAGTTTAATAAAATTCAATAAAATAATATTGTCAAACTTACAGAGATACTTTTTAGTATTGTTCTCTGTTTAAATTTATTCAATACCCACTTTTTTAATTTACGACCTTTTGGATCAAAAAATAAGGAGCTACATCACAATTTTGAATTTTTTTAATTTCGGAAATTCAACGGTTTTCGAATTAATTTATTGAAAAAATGGTCAAGGTTTGATGGAGGGGGATCAAAAATTTTTTTCTTTAATTTGGTAGGATTTTTAAGAATTTCGAATCAGAATAGCGCCTAAAATAAGTAGAGTTGCTCCAAATAGTCGTATCCAATTAATAGGATGAATAGGCAGACCAAACCATCCAAAATGATCGAAGAACAGTGAGGAAACCATTTGCCCGCAAATAATAAATGCGAATAAAGTGGCGGTTCCAATTTTTGGCGCCGCAATAATGGCAGAGAAAACAATAAAAGCTCCGCAAAATCCACCGGTCCAAAGCCACCATGGAACTGAAGCCATTTTTAGATAAGTAGGCCAAGGAATGCTGGAAGATAAGCCAAAAACAACGAGAGCGAGGCTTCCTACCATAAAAGAGATAATTGCCGCGAATATGGGGTTGCCTGAGATTTGAGCGAGACCAGCGTTAACTGTCGCTTGATAGGGCAATATGGCTCCGCCAAATAAAGCTAATAAAATATAAAAATAGTTCATTGGATGGTTATAGCGAGAATTAAAAAATTATTTTAAGGAAGGGCGCTAAGAAGGGGCATTAAGAAATTGATCCCGCTAGAAAGCTCTACTTCTTTGAAAATCGAAAAAAGCGCTTAAATTTTAAAAAATTGCTTTAAGGGAAAGGGCCATGCTCTTAAAGTTGCTTGAGGCGTCTTCTGCCGCCGTAGCTTCATACCCACAATGTGCTGTGCAATCGACGCATTTAGGGTTGTTTTGATGCCCATAATTTCCCCAATCTGTTTCGTCCATTAATTGATCGAAAGTTTCGGAGTATCCTTCGTCTAATAGATAGCAAGGTTTTTGCCATCCTAAAACGGAATAATTGGGGTTACCCCATGGAGTGCATTCGTAATCTCTTTTTCCTTGGAGGAAATCGAGATAGAGTGGGGAGTGGTTAAAGTCCCATCGCTTTCCTTTGTTTTTTGAAAGCAATTCTTTAAAATATGAAAAAGTTTTATTTCTCCCCATGAAATGATCTTGATCTGGCGCGTCAGGATATTGAAACCCAGAAGAAACAGTGATACCGTCAATTTGTAGGGGTTTGAGAGAATCAAAAAAGCTTTCGGCTTCCTCAATGCTAACGCCGTCAAAAAGCGTTGTATTACAAGTAACGCGAAATCCTAATCGTTTGGCGGTTTTAATGGCGTCAATTGCAACTTTATAAGTTCCGGGTTTATCCACTATTCGATCATGTTCTTCTTCGTTACCGTCTAAATGAATTGAAAGCGTTAATAAAGGCGATTTAGGAAGTTTGTCAAAAAAATTATCTAATAATAAAGCGTTGGTACAAAGATAAACGTAGCGTCCTCGATCAATTAATCCTTTAACAATTTCAACAATTTCTGGATGCATTAAAGGTTCTCCCCCGGCAATAGAAACGATAGGGGCTCCGCAATCTTCTGTGGCTTTAAAACATTGTTCTAGCGAAAGATTTTGCTTAAGTATTTCATTGGGTTTTTGAATTTTGCCGCATCCCACACATTCTAAATTACACCTGAAAAGTGGTTCCAACATCAAGACGAGTGGATATTTTTTCTTCCCAGAGATCTTTTGTTTAAAAATATAAAAACCAACTTTAAGGGCTTGTTTAATTGGGATGGCCATAATAGCTTAAGTGTATTCTTGCAAGAAACATATTGATGGGAGATGCCCAAAACGGGTATCCAATTGATTTATAATTATATTGGGCAACTAAGACAACCGTCAACGATAATCTGTTTTTAATTTAGGAATGAACGATGGACGATAGGCCAATATTGCCTGAACCCGAAAAATCGCCCAACTCAAATGGCGATTTTGAAAAACCGGTTAAAGCGCGTTGGAAAAAAATAATCGCGCTACTTGTATTGCCATTCGTTTATATTGCCATAGATGGAACTTTAACATACGACATCCTTGATTTTAAAATGGATACGCCATTTAAATGGATTTCTTTTTTTATTATTTTGGGGCTTATTTTAGCGATTTATGCTGTGGATGATAAAAAATCTAAACCAACGAAATTAGACAAATAACTTTTGAGGTACGAACAAGGTTCTTTTAAAATTTGGTTAACATCTGCCGCGCCCTCGCGGCATGGACGTAATCCTCTAGTTTTGTATATAGCTTTTCGGCTTTTTTAAGATGGATTATAGATTTTTCAGGGTCGAGAATATGTTCGCTATAAATGATACCCAACATATAATGACCTTCGGGAAAGTTGGGCTTTAAGCTTATTGTTTCTAGAAGCGAATGACACGATTCCTGATATTGCATCATATCAAAATGAACTAAGGCTAAATTGTAATGCCATTCGGCGGAGGAAGGGTTTAATTGAACCGCCATTTTGAAAGAATGCGCCGCGTCGGAAAATCGGGAAGACATCCGATAAGCAATGCCTAGATAATAATGAACTTGGGGATTATCGGGTTGAATATCCGAAGCGCGTATTAAAACTTCCATGGCTTCGTCGAACTCGTTTTGTTTGATATAAGAAGCCCCCAGCGCTATATGGGCATGATGAAACTTTGGATTGATTCGCATCGCTTCTTTAAAAGCTCCTATCGCGCTATTGATTTTGTTAAGCCCAGCGTCTTGTAAACTTCCATAGGCGATCCCCATATTGTAATAAGCGTCCAAATAGTTTGGTTTGTGATGAATCGCTTCCCGGTAGGCGTCGGCGGCGGCTTGAAAATACCCCAGGTTTTGCAGTCTAAGCCCTTCTTTAAGCCAGTCCTCAGCTGCTTTTTCTTTATCAATTTCTTTGTCGTCTGGCCTCAGTAAATGTCCCACTAAATTGGCGCTGTGTAGGTCGCTTTGCTCGATGAATAAATCTTCGGCTTGTTTCAAATATTTCGCCGCTCTTTTGGGGTTTCTTAATTTTTTTATATGAATGGAACCTAGTTTAAAAAAACCGTCGGCGTAATCGGGTTTCATTTGAATGCCTTCTTTAAAGGCGCGTCGAGCGGAAGGGTGTAATCCAAATTCAATATAGGCGTCTCCTATCATGCAATACGCTTGCGCCAAAGAGCTAACTTTTTCTCGAAAGACGACGTCGTCCCGGCTAAGGTTATCGGGATATCGACCTAACCGATCAAAACTTAACGTTAACCAGTGTTGGATTGCTGAGAATTCCGGATCGAGTAATACGGCTTCTTTAAATGCCGACAAAGCTTTTTTTAGTTGTCCTCTCCGCCAATGTCCTCTACCTAAATCGACAAATACTTGGGGGCGATTCGATCCAAACTTAACCGCTTTTTTGTAATGGTCTAGTTCTTCTTTAGTTTTTCCTAGGTTTCCGTATACGTATCCCATCATGTGGTGGGCTGGATATGCGTCTGGGTTTTGTTCGAGCGCGATTTCAAATTGTTCTAAAGCTTCTTTGTTTTGCCGACGAGCGCAGAGCTTAATTCCTTCTTTGTAAGCCGTTGGATCGTTCCACGGGAAAGGAAATAAATCGAGTAATATTGAAGATAACCTCTCCAGACTTTGGTCTGAAGTGTGTATTTGTGAAATCTTATCGACTAAACCTGGATTTGTCTTAGCCAGTTGTTCGCCTAAAGTTGATAGAGTCTCTTGTTCCATTGTGCCGTCGTTGTATTTATTTCATTGGGTAAGCATAAACAAAAATAACCTCTATTATTTTTGAGGCTTTAATATTATAGATTTTTATTAAGGTAACTAAAAGGAAAATAGGATAAGTAGCGACCCCATAATTATATAGCTTCGCTTATTAGGGAATTGCCCATTTACTTGGTCCAATGCTCCAGCATGGCCGCGTCACTTTGACTGCGGCGGACTCGCCGCTACCGACCTTGGTTTAAATAATCGCGTGTTTCTTGGCAACAAGGATCTTCCAAAAGTTTTTGGGCGTCCCCAGCTTCGCAAATATCTCCATTGCATACAAAGATGGTTTCGTCTGAAACTCTTTTTGCTTGTCCTATATTATGGGTGACAAGGATGATGGTGTGATTTTCTTTTAGAGAAAGGATAAGGTTTTCAATGGCCCGGGCAGATCTGGGGTCCAGCGAAGAGGTGGGTTCGTCCATCAATAGAATATCGGGCTTTGAAATGAGGGTTCTGGCCAATACCAACCGTTGTTGTTGCCCTTGTGAAAGGGATAATCCGGGTTCGCTCAAACGATCTTGAACTTCGTCCCAAAGACTGACTTTGCGCAAAGCCTGTTCCGCTAAATCGGCAAAATCCTTCTTTTTCTCGGGTTGTAAGCGTTTGATGCCAAAAATAACGTTTTCGTAAATTGATTTAGGGAAGACGCAGGGTTTTTGAAAAACTATTCCAACACTTTGACGTAATGCGTAAACGTCGATGTTTTCCTCATAAATATTTTGACCTCCAACCCAAACGTCGCCATCTATTCGAAATCCTTCAATTCGATCGTTCATTCGATTGAAGGTTCTAAGCAGAGTAGATTTCCCAGTACCGGAGGGACCGATAACGCTGGTAACGGCTTTAGGAACAAAATAATGCGTGATTTTATTAAAAACCGGAGCGGACCCGTAATGCAGGCTAGCGTTTTGTATTTTGATATCGAATTGTGTTTCGCTCATCGTTCCAGTTCCCAAGTCAATCGGTTTCGTATGGACTTAGCCCCTAGGATAAGGAAAAAAACGATTCCAAGCAAGACCGAAGCGGACCCCCAAGCATTTGCGAGAGCAATAGGATTGGTCGCTTCCTGGGCCAATACAAGGATATGTGTTTGCAATGTTGCCACTGGCTCGGTGATGGATTTTGGAAGGGTTACGCCTGAAAAAGCGGTTGCCGTAAACATGATAGCGGCGGTTTCTCCTCCTGCACGGGCCAAACCGAGTAGGGTGCCAGTAATAATGCCGTAAACGGAGTGAGGAATCACAACCGCAATGATGCGCTGGTTGGGTTTCAATCCAAGAGAGATGCCGGTTTCTTGGTAATGTTCTGGAAGAGTTTCGATAGCCTCTAGTATGGCGGCATGCGCTGTTGGAATTATCATCGCCGCTAGAATTAACGCTCCCGTAAGCCAGGAAACGCCGATTCCCAAAAACTTGCCAAAAAACAGATATCCCGCCAATCCTAAAACGATTGTGGGCATCCCGTTTAATGAGGCCATAAAAATTTTAAATGCTTTTTTCCAGAAAGAAGATTTCAGATATTCGGTTTGGTACAAGGCTGTTCCTAAAGCGATTGGCAAGCAGATTGTTGTGGAAGCGAACATCAGCAGAAGCGTTCCAAATATTTGATAGAGAATTCCGCCCTTGGCTCCAAAGTCTCTTGCTTCAGAAGAAATAAACTCCCAACTCAATGCCGCGAAACCTCGCGAAAAAACGGCAAATAAAATAAACGCCAAAATAGAGCAAGCGCAAAGAGTGAGAAATGCCAGAGCGCCGGAAAATATTTTTTCTTTTTGAACTCGAGTCATTTTCTAAATCCTTTTATGAGCCAATTGCCAAATGCCGTTAAAAAAATGACCAGAAAAAATAAGATCAAAGCCAAAGCCATTAAGGCGCTCCAATGCTCGCCGGAACCCAACGTCTCGGCGGCTTCGCGCCCCAGTTTGGAAGCGATACTTTGGCCGGATGAAAAAACGTCGAACCAAGGTTCTGGAATCCGGTCCAACCCTCCAATGACCAGCATGACCGCGATGGTTTCTCCCATAGCGCGACCGATAGCGAGCAAAATAGCTCCCGCAATTCCCGGAGCGGCGTGCGGTAAAGCAACCGAGAAAAGAATTTCCAATTTAGTTAATCCCAAACCCGAAGCGGCCTGCCGGTGTTCGGCTGGAGTCGAGTTAATTGCGTCTTCGGATAAGGTCATGATGGTCGGCAATATCATGATGGCTAATAATATAGAAGCGGAAAATAAGGTGTAGCCGTCTAATAAATTAAAGACATCGCGAACCCAAACGGAAAGTAAGGAAACGCCAAGTAATCCATAAACGATTCCAGGAACCCCAGCCAATATTTCCATAATTGCTTTTACGGTTAAACGCCGACGGGGATCTAAGAACTCCGCGGTATAAATAGCGCTGGCCAAAGCCAATGGTGTCGAAAAAATAAGAGCCATAAGAGTTACGGCGGCAGAACCAAATATCATTGGAGCGGCGCCATAGTCCTCGCCAGGGAACCAATCCAATCCCAGTAAAAATTGAGTCCCTTGATTCCAAATAAAAGGACCGCCTTCCCAAAAAAGATAAGCGACAATCCCAATTCCAAGCGCCATAGATAAAAGAGCCATGACAAAAGTGACGCAATGGAAAAAATCAATATCAGCGAATCGGGACATAACCACTTTTTTCAATGAGGGGTCGAACTTCTGGACCGAGTAGGAATTCGATAAATTGTCTTGCGACAATGGAAATATTTTTTTGGGTAACAATATCTAAGTCGCGGGAAATTGGGTAAGCGCCAGATTTAATATTTTGGATAGAAGGTTTGATCTGCATTCCTTCGTGGACTAGCGCTACGCTCGCTACGTTTTTATTAATCCACGCTTGCGAAAGCATGCCAATAGCCGAATTACTTTGCGCGATTTTGGACTGTTCTTCGTTATTGGAACCGGAGACTAAACGCGCTCCGCGAGCTCTGGCGGTTGGATTTCCAAAAATATATTTCATGAAAGCGTGTCGCGTTCCTCGATGTCGTTCTTTATCAACCACCACAATTTTTTTATCCGGCCCTCCAAGAGTTTTCCAGTTTTTAATTTTACCAGAATAGATATCGCGGATTTGTTCTTTAGAAAGCGCAGTTATTCCGTCGGAGAAAATTTCCGAAGAAATAGCGCAAGCGACCCCGTCTCTACCAAGGGTATATATAATAAACTCTTGACCTTTATATTTTTTCCGCTCGTTTTCGGAAATTTTACGGGACATCATTCCGATATCGATGCGGCGATCGGCCATAGAACTAAATCCAACTCCAGAACCGCCTGCATTGACTGAAATAGAAATATTGGGATGTTTGATTTTAAATTTCTCTGCAGCGCGTGAAACAATTGGAAGAACCGTGGTCGACCCCGCAATCCGCAAATTATTTTCGTTAGCGGTAGCGATAATAGACGTAATTAGGAAAAAGAATAGAACCGCCCCATAGATTGCATTTTTATACGAATTGAATTTGTGGACCATTTATTTTCTTTTTATGAATTGCAAATGGAGAAATAATTTACCCGGTTTTTTGAGCGGATCAAAGACAAATAAGTTCCATTCTTTGGTTTGGAAAAAGCCACTTCCTTTAGTCGTGATTATCCCCATTCTATTACAATAATTCTCAACTTGCATCCAGAGCGTGTTTCGAGATTGGAGATCTACTTATTGGCGAAGTACTCCCGAAATAGGCATTGCAATTCCATTTAGAAGACTACTTATTCTCTCCAAGAGGTTAGGAATTATGTATGGTAAACTTTTTTATTTTTTTATCTCTAATGAATTATTCGAGTTATATAAAGCAGAATGACTTTTTTTAATAGGAAGATTATATATTGGGGCTTAGTTCTTTTTATCCCGTTTTTTTTTCTAATCGTATTAGAAGGGGCTTTACAAACGTATAGAAATTTCCTTGGAATGGGTGGAGTTTTTACTCCTAGTTTATGTTGTGAATATAAAAATAAATCAAATTTTGATGTTTTTCCTTATATAACTGACGAAGAAGGTTTCCGAAAGACTCCGTATAACTTCAAGGATATTTCTCGGGAAAAAGTATATAAAATTGTAACAATGGGTGACTCCATTACATTTGGAGCCACAAACACGCCTCTTTTGCATTATCCAGGTTACTTGGAGTATTTGTTAAATGACACCCGTCTAAAACCTCGTTTTTCCGGTAATTCAATGAATTTTGAAGTGATGAACGCTGGGGTGATTGGTTATACCAGCGCTCATTTGTTGAATTTTTTAAAAACGTTTGTTTTAAAACAAAATCCCGATATGGTCATTATTTCGATTGGGGCAAATGATTTAAATCGATTTTTTCGATTTTCTGAATTAAATGCTTTCAGAAACTTTCCATTTTTTTACTGGTATTACAACTTATCCGCTACGATGGGGTATTTTCGGAAAGGTTTATCGGCAATTACCTCAAGGCTAAAAGAAAATTCGGTTCGAACCCAAAGTAAGACTTTGGAGATTGACAAAATGATCGACCGAAATAATGAAGCGTTGATTATCTATGAAAAAAATCTTCGCGAGGCCATTTCATTGTTGAAAGCCAAGGGTGTGATTCCGATTTTGATGCCTTGGTCGGTTGTTCCGTTTGAGTCAAAATTGAGTGAATTCGATTGGGATGAAATAGAATTTCAAGATAAAAATCTTCCAATAGTTTATCGATTTTTTTCAGAGGTGATGGAAAAATTATCAAAAGAGTTGGGCGTTTATTTTATTAAAACGCCATTACAAACTCCTATAGTACCTAAGAAACGAGACGCTCAATTTTTAATGACTTCGGGAATCCACCTTAATGACGCGGGGTCCAAAATTATTGCGTACAGTTTAGCTAAATCAATAAACGGAATTTTAGAAGAAAAATCTAGCGAAACTATAACCCGTTCTAGTGAAGCTGAAATAGATCGCTCGAGTATTTTAGATGCGTACGCAGAAATTATGTTGGATATCGAGTCAAAAACCACGTCGAAAATACAGGGTTTGATAGAGATTGCGGCTGGAAGGAAAGCTTATTTCTATTTAACTGAGAGAAAAAAAGGGAAATTGTTTTCAGGTTTTTCACCCCGTTCCTTTTCCTTTTTTGATGCCTTTTTTGCATTGCCGGATGCGGCCTTATATGCGATGCAAAGGAATAACAATATTCTAGCTCGACACTATTTGGATCTTTCTATAGAACTTTTCCCAAAATTTTCCTATCCGTATTTTGTTTTTGGAATATATTTTTCTAATAACCATGAAAATGAATTGGCTCAAAAATATTTTAAAATTGCTTCCGAATTATCCCCACATTTTAAATATCCGTTAAAGTATTTGGAAAATTAAAGAGTATTACTAGGGATTAGTATGTAATTGACAATATTTACAGCCTGAATAGTTTTTTGCACTGCCTGGTAAATTAAGCAAAAGTCGATTCCGTTGAAAATCTTGTTTACTATTTTAAGGTTTTTTGCCGATGACGGCGTAGTCTTGGAAACCGTATAGAATTCGATTCAGATGGTCGATGTTGCGATTGATTTGTTCGACGGTTTCGTGGGCGTCTTGATTGGAAGGCAAAGGAATTTTATTCAGCTGACTTTCTTCGGGGAAGGGAGACAAATACTTAATTTCGCTTTCTTCAATGCCGCAGTTGTCCAAAACAAATTGAATGGTTTCTGGATGGATGGGATTAATGTGGGTTAAATCTAAATAGAAACTGGTCGACGAAACGACGATGGAATATGGATTGGGCGTTTCGTAAATCAGCGTTCCGCCCGATTTAAGTTTATTGGCGCAGAGTTGAACAAATTCCCGGAGACGGTCGTTGCCGACGTGTTCGATAACATGCGCCGCAAAAATTCCGCCAAGCGATCCGTCTTCCAATGATTTTAAATGAGCAAAGGCGTCCGCCAATTTGGCATCGAGGCCGTTTTTCTGACAAATGTGAATCATGTCCTCATTCAAATCGATCCCGGCAGCGGTTTTCTCGTTTTCTTTTAGAAGCGATAAAAACTCTCCACGTCCGCATCCGATATCCAAAATATTGTCGCAACCTTCCAGTAGAGGCAAGTAGACTTCCTGACGTTTTTTGATGTCGGCTTCGAAACCTCGATACCGATTTTCAAATCGGAAATACTGATGATCCCAAAGATGATCTTTTTCCTCTTTTATTATGGAACTGGTTTTTTCGGCGTCAAACTTTCCTTCGGCAGTTTCCAACAAACGATCAAGGCGATTTTTTAACAGCAAGTTTTCTTGCTGAAGCTCTTTGGTGTAGGTGATTAACCAGTTGATGTTATTTTTTTCTTCGTAGCCTTTTATATATTCTTCGTGATGGTGATCTACAAGCTTGGTAATGAGTTCAACGAGTTTTTCGTTGAAAAAAGTTTGCCGTAACAAGGTCATGTTAATGATGGGATTCAGTAAAGCGCGCAATCCTTTTTTAATGCCAATGATGACCGGACCAAAAATGGGAATTTGGGAGCTGATGGGCTCTTGTTGTCTGGGATCGACTTTCTCGTAGAGAAAATCCTTTAGGCGATACAGCTCTTCGTAAAGCTTGGGGTCTAACGGTTTGGGTGGTTTCGGTTCAATTTCGGACATAATGGCAGTTTAACAAATTTTTATTAGACGCTGAGTGGATTCTTCGGCGATGGTTCTTGAGTTTCCGATGGGTTATTTTCTAAAGACGATTTATTTCTAACGATGGAAGTTTCAGAGTTTAGGTCTAGCGCTCCCGAAAACCGGGAAAGGCTTGGCAATACGGTTAATATGAGCGCATCGTTCCACCAGTCGAAACATTCCGCATAATGCGTGTCCACCGAATGCAAAGCGACCGTAATAAAATATTCCGCCGGCTTTAAAGGCAATTCTTGTTTGAAGCTTGCCGTAATGGTTTCTCCCGGTTTTAGGTTTTCCAGTTTGATTCCTTTATGGAACGTGTTGGTTCCATAAACTTCGACGCCGTTCGGATCTCTAATCAACATTCCGACCGTCAAATTTTCAATGGGCTTTTGAACTTCTAAACTAATTTCAAGAATTGCGGAATCGCCGCACACAAATGCGTTTTTTTCTTCTTTCTTTTCGTTATACGTTTTAATTTGCGTAATTTTGGCTTCGTAAGACCCGTATCTTCTACCTTTAGTTGCAGCGTCGCCCTCTTGAGAATCGGAAAATCTTGCGTCCTTTTCAGTCGTGGAACGTATCGCCTTTGCCTCTTGCTTGGCAACCAGCTCCATATAATGGTCTAACACCGCTCCCGTTTCAGCTTTTTCTACAAATTTGCCGCCTTCGATTAAAATGGTTTGGGGACATAAAGCTTTTAAAGTGTTCAGATCATGGGAAACAAAAACGATGGTGATTCCTTTTTCGTTGAACTCGCGAATTTTTTCTAAACACCGATGTTGGAAGAGAGCGTCGCCTACGGATAGCGCTTCGTCAACCAGCAGAATTTCTGGATTGATATGGATGGCTACCGAAAAAGCCAAACGCACCTGCATTCCAGAAGAGTAGGTTTTTATTGGGTAATCGATAAAGTCTTTTAATTCTGAAAACGCCAATATGCTTTCAAACTTTTCGTCAATTTCTTCGTGACTCAATCCCATTAGAGCCGCGTTCATATAGACGTTTGATCGACCCGAAAATTCAGGATGGAATCCCATGCCCAATTCGATGAGCGAAGCGATTCGGCCTTCCGTTTTAATGTTGCCTTCTGTTGGCGCGGTGATACCGCTGATTAATTTTAATAGCGTGCTTTTGCCGCATCCATTAGGGCCGATAACTCCGACCGCTCCTCCTTTTTCAATGGAAAAATTAACGCCTTTGATAGCCCAGAATTCAGAGTGACACCGCTTTTTTCCCATCAATAGAAACTCAAGAAGTCGATGCGACGGTCTCGCATAGATCTCGTACATCTTTGATAGGTTATGGGCTTCGATAGCGTTCATAGTAAATCGACGAATTTTTTATGGTATTTGGTGAAAATACGATAACCGGCGAAGTATGCTAATACGGAACAAGCGGCAAAATAAAAGAAATTACTCATTTGAAACATTTGCCCGTTTAAAAAAATATCCCTATAAATATGAACTAGATGAGTCATGGGATTGAGCATATAGAAACCCAGGAACCGTTCCGGGACTAAACTTTCCGGATAAAATATAGGGGTTAAAAACATCCAGACGGTTAAGAGCACGCCCATTATTTGAGTGGTATCCCGGAAAAAAATATTCACCGTGGAAGTTAAGAGTCCTAACCCTAAAGCAAATAGCAATTGGAAGATCAGTAATAAGGGCAGCACAATTATAAAAGGGCTCACAAACTTTAGAATGATCAAGATAGCGATCGTCAAAATTCCAAGGTTGATCAGGCCGGTTATAAGCGAAGAGCAAGACAAATAGAGCGGTAGAATTTTTGCCGGAAAGACCATGTTTTTGATCAAATTGCTATTGTCCACGATGGAAGAAGTAGACCGTTGAACGGCGTCTTGAAAAGCCAACCAGGGACACATACCGCAAAATAAATAAAGCGCAAAGTTGGTCATTCCCGGCTGGTCGCCTAATTTTACTTTTAATATGACCGAGAATAAGAAGGTGTAAATCATCAAGGTGACAATGGGATGAATGACCGACCAGAATATCCCCATGACAGATCCGGCGTAGCGACTATGCAGATCTCTATGGATAAATTCTTTTAATAAATTTTTATTGTGAATCAATCTTTTGACTAAAAGAATCATAAATCCTTTAAGTTTTTAGTCGGAGTTTTCTGCCGCAGAGTTACAATTATTAAAATATATCGAATGCTCTACCCACATCAATTCGATAAAGCGGGGTTTGAGGCTTTTTTATTACGAATGTATTTTAAAATTTGAAGATTATTTAAGGCGTCTTCGATTAAGGTTTCGCTTCGATGCGCCATTAGATTATTAATCATTCGGACAAACCGCCAGGGGCGACGGAGATAAGAAAGTCCAAAAAATAATAGGTACCCTGCCAGGATAGCCCTGTTGCGGAATGGTTTTGAGTAATGATGGGTATAGGGCCCGTTTTCTTTTTGTTCTTCCGCGCTCAACAAACTGTAAAAATAGCGGTCGTCCAAGCTAGGAATTTGATTTTTGTTTTGCAGCTCGCTGAATAGTTCCGAACCAGGATAGGGCGAAAAATGGGATATCCTTATATCGTGCGTTCCCGCCCAGGCTAAATCGACAACCATGCCATAAGTTTTAAGAATATCTCTCTTAGTTTCTTCTGGCAGACCCAGGATCAAATTTGCGGAAGTGGAGATTTTACTATTAACGCAAGTACTAATCGACTCGATTAATTTTTCCGGTTTAATTTTCTTTTTAATTTTTTTGAGCATTTTGAGACTTCCAGATTCTGGAGCGTAGATGATGCTTCGGCAGCCGGATTTGTAAAGCAAAGGAAGAGCTTCTTCGTCCAGCGCCTCCGACCGAGTCCCGGAAGGTAGCTGCCAAGTGATATCCCAATTCTTTTTGATCAATAGCGTACAGAAATCAATGATCCAATCTTTTCTGACGATGGCCGTGAGGTCGAAAAAATCGAAGTTTTCGATTTGGTATTTTTCTATATAAGTTTCCATTTCCGCCAGCACTTCTTCAGGATCGCGCGCTACCCAGCGCGTGGTCCACATAAAAGGACTAGAGCAGAAGGTGCATTGGTATGGGCACCCGCGCGAAGCCATTATTGGCATGGTGCGTCCCAGGTAAACCCCAAAGCTCAAATCGTTTTCAAAATAATTATTGAGGGGAATCTGATCCCAGTCAGGTCGAGGAAACTTATCCACTTCAACCATTCGTTCGCTCAATCCCGTTTGCATGAAGCGACCGCCGTCAAGGAATGCGATCCCGCCAATATCAGATAAGCTTTTACCTTTTTCTATCGCTTGAACTAAATTAACCGCGGTGACCTCGCCTTCGCCAAGAACGATGCAATTGAGTTCTGGAGCCTCTCGTAAACTGAATTCTGGCAGGGCAGTCCCATGCTCTCCGCCTAGAACGATGACAGCGTCGTTAAATTTTTCTCGAATTTTTCCAATGAGGATTTTGACCATCGGCCATTCGCAGGAAAACATACTGCTGATTCCAATGATCGAAGCGTCCGTATCGATGCGCGATACGATTTCTTCTAAGGTTAAACCATGGCAGACGATTTGCGGGTGCGGCGAGGGATACATTCGCATGGGATCTTCGCCAGCCCCGTCGATTAATTGCACGGTATGATCCGCATCGCGAAGGCTTGCCGCCAAATAAGCTAACCCGAGTGGAGGACAAATCCTTTCCGTGAGCGCGGCCTTGTCCCGCATATATGGAGGACGTATTAAGCTAATTTTTGCCATAGAATCGTTATCAAACGAAGATTTCCTCTAGATTTTAGTTTTTCGGGGAAATCGATTTAGTCGGATTTTTTAAAAGCAGTTTTGAATCGAACCGCCTACCATGCGAACCCATTTATACCACGGTAACGCTTGTTTTTTAAAGGTTAAATCAACTTATTGTAATTGCCGGGATTTTGGAGACGGTTTTACTTGGAGACATGGGATAATTGTAATTTCTCAATTCGAATTCCCAATTTTCTTTGATCGCTCGATTCCCAGATCTCGCTAGGAGTGAATGTTCTATCAAGACGAATGGATAAAAGGTTTCCATTTGGCCTCAAAGCAGAGAGATCTATTGGATAAGTATTTTTAAATTTACCGGATTCACCTCCGAATAATCCTAGTTTTTCTCCATTGAGATAGAGAGCGGCGTTAAGTTCATTTTTAAAAATTTTTGGAATTTCGCCCTGAATGATTAATTTTACGGGATGATCTGGCTTGTTAAATAAGATCTGACCTTCTTTTTTCATCCAGCGAAACAACCCGTTTGGGTCTTTTTCTAGCCCATGCCATCCGTTTAGCAAAAATAAATCTGGCAAACCGCGCGTTAATTTGTAAGTTTCGTTTTCGTAAACCGTGTCGCCGTAATGAGTGTCTAATATATCTTTGTAAATTTTATTTTTATTGGACAGGGTAAGGTCAATCGGATCTTTCAAGGGATCAAAAAAATAATTGGAATCGGGCTGACCCGTGAATGGAGAAAAAATCCAAAACCCCCAAGGCTCGACTCTACCGGTTAGTTTTATTTTTTTATCGCGTAAAAAATAAGAAAGCCACGCTTCGTCCGTTGGCGTTTCAGAGTGGACCAGAATTTTAGAATCAGCGGGCACATCAATCGTTTCCAACGCCATGATTTCTGAGCCTATGAGGGGATGCTGCGCCGGGTTAGAACCCTTAACGTAGGTCTTTAGGTTCCAAAAAAAGCCCGTCAGTAAAACGCCGAATAATATAGCTCTGGCAATTTTGTGATTGAGCGATCGAATTGCCCAGGTTCCGCCGATAACAACCGTCAGAATAAGTGGGAATACCGCCACTACAGAATGTTTATAAAAATGGTATCGATAATCTATGGCGAAAAAATAACTGGCGAGAAGGGCCATAAAGCCGATATCCGCTAAAATGAGCTTCTCTTTTTTCTTAATAGATAGGTAGACACCCGCCAAAGCGAAAAGCGACCAAAGCCAACCGGTAATGCGAATGGCCTTGTCTTCAAAAGATCCGCTAGAATTTAGGGAGAAATGGGGGCCAAAACCTAGCAACTCCTGAATGTACGCGACCCTGGGAATATTTTGGGTGAATGTCGAAGTGATTTTGGAATACTCGCCAGCGTATTGGGCAATCCACCAGATAGTTACGGGTGTTATGAGACAAGCGAAGCCAAGAATGATCAGGGAATTTATTATAGCGATTTTCCATTGTCCCAAGTTTGTGCGGAATCGAAGGATTCCATAAAAACCAGCCGCCCCAAGAAGATGGATCAGCATAAAACCGTACATGGTTAAAAAACCGGAAATGATAAAAGAATAAAACGCGAGATCTATTCTTTTGTCCGTTTCCAAGGCGATTTTTAGAAACCCCAAACCCAGAATATAAAAAGTCATTCCCAATATCTGCGGGAGTTGGCCAATGAGCGGCCAATAAAAATAGGAAACGTTTATAGCGGTCAGTACCGCGACTAGAAGCGCCGATTTTTTATCGAACTCAAAACCGACTCGGCAAGAAGCGTATGCAGCAATTGGAAGAAACGCGCCTAAAACGGTTGAAACCGCTAAATAGATTTTGAAAGCCGGCAGTCCCAAAATGGCGGCAAAAGCCGACAAAAAAAAGAAATAAGGGAACAATTCGTTGTATTCGAAAATTTGGCTCAACATTTGAGAGACAGGTTTTTCAAAATCAGGCAATACTTTATCGTGCCAGGAATGATCCAGAAAGTAATCCGCAGGGAAAGAGACGAAGGCACCGTAGCTTTGATAAGAAGAGGTGACGAAACCCGTTTCGGCCAAAACCCGTATAGTGGGAAAAGCCGCGATAACCCATATCAATGCAAGCCAAGGAGGGCAATCAGAATTCGCAAATGGGTTGGTTCTGTTTCGGCTGATTTGGAAAACAGTCAACGCGCCGCAAATTAGAAGCGCAATCCACCCTCCAATGGCAACAGGCAATCCGGCAAGACTGGCATACATTGGAATAAGCGATAAAGGTATGATCGCTAGAAGTGGCGACAATGCCCATAAATATCGCGCGCCAATCCCTCTACAAACAGAAACCGCCAAACCCCATCCAGAAAGATATAAAACGCACAGGATGGCTCCATAAAGAGTCAGATGTTTTAAAAGGATCATTTAGATTTAGAAATTGAAGAAAAATCGCCACAGGTTGGTTAAATCAACGTCATATAATACCACCATTAACTGGCATGCAAGCTTGATAGGATGAAAATTTCTCGATGAGTTAAGTCAGAGAAATTTTTTCAACACGCTATGTTCATGGTTACTGTTATTCCCGGATCAAGAAATTTCTCCCTAATTGTTAAGCCCCTGTTATAGTAATGATTAGATTTAATTTAACTGTGGCAGTGATTTTTAAAGGAATATTTTGAAACAGATTTTATTAATTGTGAATCAGGATAGTCCCGAGAACGATTGCTTTCTCAATGCGGGGAAACGACAAGACGTTGAGGTGACCCTATGCCCGTTTGACGAAATTCTCATCACATTGAATTCTGGCGAACCGCCCCGGGTTGTCGTTCAGGATCGGCCTTTGGACCCATTCGATCTGGTGTATTTCAAAACGGGCGTTGGAGCTTTGGAAACTCAACACATAATTTCGGAACAATGTCGCCTTTTAGATATTCCGGTATTCGATAAGGTGTTCGAGCATCGACGACCGTTTGTAGAAGGCAAAGCGTTTTCCGCGTTTAAAATGTTGCAGGCGAAGCTTCCGCTGGTGAACAGTCTCTACCTGGCAAAATCGAAGCTAACGGAAAATTATTCCAGTTTGCCGTTTCCTCGAGTGGTGAAGCCATCCAACCGTTCCCAGGGCAAAGATGTCTTTTTTTACAAAACCCCTGGAGAATTAGAGCGTGACGTTCACACGTTCGAAGAGCGTGTACTGATCCAGCCCTATATCGAAAACTCCGGCGACGTCCGGATTTTTGTGATTGGCCAAGAAGCGGTGGCGGCCATCAAGCGTGTCAACCGGAGCGGAGACTTTCGGCACAACATGGCGCAGGGCGCAGAGGCGTCGGTCCATAGTCCTTCCCAGGAGGAAATAGATATTTCGCTAAGGGCGGTGGAAGTTTTAAACTATTCCATTGCCGGAGTTGACCTCATCTTTGATTCTGCAGACCAGATGTGGAAGATCATCGAAGTCAACCGAGCCCCGTTGTTTAAAGGATTGATGGAAACAACAGGCGTTGATATACCCGAGAAGATGGTTTCATTTTTTAAAGATCAGATTAAAGAGACCTCCAAAAACTAAGAATTGCCAAGAGCCTAATCCTTGAATAAGGGTTAGGCGATAGCAAACTAGTAAAAAATATCGATTATTAGAAGCTTTTTTAAAGTTGATGAGGCGCGGGTTCTAAAATGAATAAGGATGTTGAATATTCATTGAGCGGTTATGAGGATATGGAGCTTTCGACGCAGATGGTTTTGCGCGAGGCGTTTCTACGCAACCTGACAGTCGATATTCTGGACCGAAAGAGCCATCTGGTTCGAATCCGAAATGATAGCCGATCCGTTGTTTTGAAAGAAGCGACCAAAACGTCTCTTGAAAGTTATAGCGCCTTCATTCTGTTACAAGACAAAGAAGCCACCAAATCGATTTTAAAAGAGCAAGGGATTTCCGTTCCGGAAGGAGGATGTTTTTGCGATATTGACGAAGCGGCGCGCTTTTTTTCTGATTTCGATGCGGAGCGTATTGTCATTAAACCCGCGACACGCGAATTCGGATTGGGGATTTCTATATTAGACAGGTCGGCGCCGGAAAGCGTTGTCCGGGAAGCGCTTAAGGAAAGTTTATCTTATTCGCCCAAGGCGATTGTCGAAGAATTCATCAAGGGAAGCGAAATGCGGTTTTTGGTAGTGGGCGCCGAAGTGGCCGGAGTATGCCAACGCGTTCCCGCAAATGTGGTCGGGGACGGAGTTCATTCCATTGCCCAACTAGTGGAGATTAAAAACCGCGATCCGCGAAGAGGCACCGGACACCGCACGCCTTTGGAACGAATCCAACTGGAACCCACGGAACTGTCGGTTTTGAAAAAACAGGGTCTGAATGTCGACCATGTTACCGACTCCGGTGAAACCATATTTTTACGAGAGAATTCGAACATTAGTACTGGCGGCGATTCTATTGACACAACAGATACGGTGCATCCGTCTTATAAAGCGCTCGCTTGCCAGGCTGCAAAAAAACTCGGCGCTTTGATTTGCGGCGTCGATATCATTCTTCCAGAACCGGAAAAACCGGGAGCCGGTTGTGTTTTGGAGTTAAATTTCAATCCTGTGCTGTATATTCACGATTACCCGTACTCAGGAATCAATCGACAAGTTGCGAAAAAAGTTTTGGACGCGCTGGATTTATAGGTAATCCTGATCAACATCTATTCAAAGAGCGGCGGTTAAAATCATGAAGTGGATTTTATTTCCGGTATATCTTGCTATGTTTCTGGACATGATGACCTCCACCATCATCCTGCCTCTGCAAGCGCCGCTCATTTTTGACGAAAACGGGATTCTTCCTATCGGTGTTTCGTCAGAAGATCGCGCTGTTTTATTTTCGGGTTTGTTAATGGCCTATCCGGTAGCTTTGGCCTTCGGAGCTCCCGTCATGGGAAAGCTGGCGGAAACTTTCGGGCGCAAGAATACGCTTCTGTTGACTTTGATAGGCACCCTTGCCGGAAACCTGATCAACGGGTTGGCCATGACGGTAAAGAGCATTCATTGGTTGTTTGTGGGCAAAATCATTAACGGGTTCACCGGGGCGAATCTGGCCATCAGCCAGGCGATTATTTCCGACAGCGCTCGAGAAGAAACGCAAGCCCAGAAGTTTGGTTATTTATTTGCGTGCATGACGCTGGGTCGATTGTTGGGTCCGTTGACCGGCGGCGAACTGGCCAATTCAGAGCGCGTTGACTGGTTTAACTTTGCGACACCCTTCTGGTTTTCCAGTATTTTAATTTTGTTCAACATTTTGTTTTTAACGGTCATGTTAAAGAAAGATCGACGTCGAGCTTCTTTCAAACTGCAGTTGGGCGGCTACTTTAAATTGCGTCAAAAAATTCACATCCAATTCTACAATCGCGTCCAAAAAGTTTTTCAATTAAACGATTTGAAAGTCATTTTAATTGTTAACTTTCTTTTCCGAACGGCGTATCTGCTCGTGATTCAGTTTTTTCCCGTTTTTCTGGTGCAACGGTTTGGATTCAATTCCGCCCTCATCGGCGATTTTCTTTCTTACTGGGTCTTCTGGATTATTTTGACCGAAGTGTTTTTGATTCAACCCCTCACCCAAAGGTTTTCTTCGCGCGCGTTATTGAACCTTTCTTTGGGAAGTCTGGGCGGTATCGCCTTAGCGTTTTTGATTCTCAGCCAACCCATTTCTTTTTTAGTCATGGCGCCTTTCTTCGGTGTCTTTTTTGGACTGGCGCAAGTGTTGCTTTTAGAAAAATTACTAGCGGCTTATAACGAAGAAAGAAAAGCCGAGATACTCGGCATTAATCAATCCCTTCGCGCGATTTCCGGTATTGTATCTCCCCTCTTGCTGGCTTTTTCCATGTGGATTTTTCCGGGCGGTCCTTTTGCGGTTTCCGGGGCGATGCTTTTGGTTTCGTTATTACTATATCTGGGTATGTATCGGGAAGCGGCGAGCAAAGGGGAATAAAAACTACTTGAAGGATTCAAATGTTTTATAATGCCTTATCTCATTGAAAAATAAGGAAACCTCTAAAAATTGAACTTGGCAACGAGCCACCTTTGTAAACAAAGGGCGAGCGTGTCGCTTCAAGCAAATATTTTGATTTAATAGAGATTTCCATAAAACTCAGGTTCTTAATGCGCCAACTGATATTAATTGCCATCGTGTACTTCCTTTCCGGTATTTATTCCGCCAATGCCAAGGAAGAAGTTAAGTTTCACCGCCTCACGGTGGATCAGGGTCTGTCGCAAAATTCAGTTTCTTCGATCATTCAAACCCGCAATGGATTTATCTGGGCGGGAACGCAGGATGGTTTAAATCAATTTGACGGATATACTTTTACTGGCTTCAAACACGATCCAAGTCGGACCGACAGCTTGAGTAATAACGATGTCAAATCTGTTTTGGAAGACCGATCGGGAAATTTATGGGTTGCCACCAATGGCGGCGGACTGAACAAGTTTGACCAAATCTATGAAACGTTCGAACACTTTCGCCACGATCCGGGTCAGGTAAAATCAATCGGCCACGATCGTGTCAACGCTTTATTGGAAGACTCTTCCGGAACGCTATGGATAGGAACCCGAGGCGGGCTGGATCGGTTTGATCCGGAGACGAAAACGTTTCAGCATTATCGTCATAACCCGGATAACCCCAAAAGTCTCAGCCACAATATCGTCACGGCTATGACCGAAGATAAGGAAGGACATCTCTGGGTCGCTACCGATGGCGGAGGATTGAATCGTCTAAACAAAAAACTCGGCGATTTTACCCCGGTCAGGCACAACCCGAAAAACCTCGAAGGCCTTCCGAGCGACCGGATCAGCTCGCTCTGGTTCGATATTTCAGGCAAATTATGGGTGGGAACGGTTAATAGCGGACTGATGCGGATGGACGTGTCTTCGGGAAAGGGAAAACATTTCAATCATGACCCTCAACAATTCGGTTCTTTGAGCGGAAATAAAATACGAGCCATTTTTCAAGACTCAAAAAAAGTAGTTTGGGTCGGTACCTGGGGCGGCGGATTAAATCGATACAATGCTTCGGAAAACCGATTCGATCATTTTTCCCATAATCCGTACGACCCCGCTAGTATCAGTCATGATAGAGTTTGGGCAATTTTCGAAGACCAATCTGGTATGTTGTGGTTCGGCAGTTCGGGAGGTATCAACAAATACGACCGAGCCAAAGAAAAATTCATCCACTATAAACACAACCCAGCTAATTCAAACAGCCTCAACAACAATCGGGTTTGGGCGTTCCATGAAGACCGTGAGGGGATTTTGTGGATCGGAACCCATAACGGAGGATTGAATCGGTTGAATCGCGCCACCGGCCAGTTTAGCCATTATATGCACGATCCCGACAATCCGAACAGCTTGAGTAATAATTTTGTTAAGGCCATTCTGGAAGACCGGTTTGGAACGCTTTGGGTTGGAACTTCCCGAGGCGGACTCAATAAGATGGACAAACAGACTGGATCGTTTACCCGATATAAATATGATCCCGACAACCCGGGCAGTTTGAGCAACGACCGAGTGCGTTGCCTGTTTGAAGACCGAGCGGGAAACCTGTGGATAGGAACGGACGAAGGCGGACTGAATCGGTTTGATCGGAAACAGGGAACATTTGCTCATTTTCGTCACGATCCCAACAATCTCGATAGTATTAGCAGCGACCAGGTTCGACTGCTTTATGAAGACGATGCCGGGAACTTGTGGGTGGGAACCAACGGCGGCGGACTGAATCGGTTCGACGTGGCGACCGGTAAATTTACCCGATTTCAACACGATCCTAATAATCCAAACAGCCTGAGCAACGATGTCGTCTGGTCCCTCCAGGAAGGCCAACCTGGAATGCTATGGATTGGAACCTTCGGCGGAGGGTTAGTGGGATTCGACTGGAAGCGAAATATCTTCACCCAATATACAGAGCGAGAGGGTCTGCCCAACAATGTCGTTTACGGAATTCTGCGCGACGATGGCGGCAACCTTTGGGTCAGCACCAACAAAGGCATTTCCAAATTTGATCCCGGCGCGCAATCGTTTCGAAACTACGATATTGAGGACGGATTGCAGAGCAAAGAATTCAATAGCGGCGCTTCGCTCAAAACAAAGCGCGGCGAGATGTTATTTGGCGGTATTAACGGGTTCAACAGTTTTTTTCCAGACCGGGTGAAAGACAGTCTCTTTAAACCCAGGGTGGTTATCACCGAGTTTCGCAAGCTGGATCAAAAAGTGGAGCTGGATCGGGCAATTCACGAAATCAAAGATATTCACCTTTCATATCGGGACAATATTTTTTCTTTCCAGTTTGCGTCCCTGCATTTTACCCACCCGGAAAAAAACCAGTACCGTTACAAACTGGAAGGATTTGATTCGGATTGGGTGGAATCGGGACCCCGTCGATACGCTATGTATACGAATCTTTCGGGCGGAAAATATGTGTTTCGAGTTCAGGGGTCGAACAGCGATGGAGTCTGGAACGAAGCGGGAACGTTTATTCGGCTTTTAATCGATCCTCCGCCGTGGAAAACCTGGTGGGCCTATACGTTATACATGTTAACGGGCGGCGGATTGATTCTGGGATATATCCGCTGGAAAACACATGCGCAACAAAAACAACTGGAAGCGCAAACTCGCGAATTGGAAAACGAGCGAAAAGTGGCCGAAGAACTCAAACGTCTGGATCGATTGAAAGACGACTTCCTGGCCAACACCTCCCATGAATTAAGAACCCCGCTGAATGGAATTATCGGTATCGCGGAATCCATGGCCGATGGAGCCACCGGCGAAATGAGCCCTCGCCAGAAATCGAACCTCGATATGGTTGCCGCCAGCGGCAAACGATTGGCCAATCTAGTGAACGATATTCTCGATCATTCAAAATTGAAAAGCCAGGATATCGAATTGCAATCCAAACCCGTAGATATGAAACAACTGGTAGAAATCGTGCTGACCTTTTCCCAGCATTTGATCGTCGAAAAATCCCTGATCCTTCGAAACGACATTACAGAAGAGTGTCCCCTGGTTAGCGGCGATGAAAATCGGCTTCAGCAAATCATGCAAAACCTGATCGGCAACGCGATTAAATTTTCCGAATCCGGAACCATATCCGTTTCGGCAGAAGCGCAGGACGGTTGGCTGGAAATCAGTGTCGCCGACGAAGGCATCGGCATTGCTCAAGAAAACCAAAAAGATATTTTTAGATCGTTCGAACAATCCGAAGCTTCGATTTCAAGAGAATTTGGAGGCACCGGCCTTGGGTTATCTATAACAAAAAATCTGGTGGAATTGCATGGCGGTACCCTGGAGGTAGAGTCGGAGAAAGGAAAAGGTTCCCGGTTTTATTTTACGCTTCCCATTTTCCAGGGAGAAGAAGCGGAGGTTACTTCCTCACCGCCAACATCCGCGACCTTTGATCGAAAGGAAGAAATTCCCACGGTTTTAAATTTTTCCCCAGAAGAACCCGAAGACACGCAAGTCCTCGAAAAAACCGAAGCGTCGCAGTCCCTGGTGGAAGTGGGAGAAAATCTTTCCGCAAGAGAAGATCTTTTGATTTTGATTGTGGACGACGAACCCATCAACCTACAGGCTTTAGAAAACCAACTGTCTTTTAAAAATTACAAGATTCAAAAAGCCCTAAACGGAAAAGAGGCGCTAGAGATTCTAGAGAAAGAGCCAAAGCCAGATTTGATCATTCTTGACGTGATGATGCCCAAAATGTCGGGATATGAAGTTTGCCAGATTGTCAGGAATAATCACCAATCGAATGAATTACCGGTGATTCTTCTCACCGCCAAGAATCAAGTTTCGGATTTAGTAGAGGGATTGAGTTGCGGCGCCAACGATTACCTGACCAAACCGTTTTCGAAAAACGAATTGCTGGCGCGGATGAAAACCCAGCTGCAACTGGCCAAGATCAATAAAGCCTACGGTCGGTTTGTGCCGCATGAATTTTTGTGGTTTCTCGGGCTGGAAAATATTACGGAAGTCCAATTGGGAAATCAGATTCAAAAGGAAATGACGATTTTATTCTCCGATATCCGCTCCTTTACTACGTTGTCGGAATCGATGTCCACCAAGGAAAATTTTGATTTCTTGAATTCCTATCTTCGGAGTGTCGGACCCGTCATCCGCGACCACAACGGATTCATCGACAAATACATTGGAGACGCGGTCATGGCATTGTTTCCGAAAACCGCAGACGACGCTGTTTCCGCCGCAATCGATATGCACCGCGAATTGTTTAAGTATAACGATAGACGACGAAAAAAAAGTAAAAAAGATATTTCAATTGGAGTGGGTTTACATACCGGCAACCTCATGCTGGGCATCATCGGGGAAGAACAGCGTATGGAAGGAACCGTGATCTCCGACGCGGTCAATCTAGCTTCGCGAATGGAAGGCCTGACCAAAATGTACGGAGCCTCCACCGCCATCAGTGGGGATACTCTGTCGCGGCTGAAAGACCCTTCGGTTTACCACACCCGGTATTTTGGAAAAATTCAGGTAAAAGGCAAAAAAGACGCTGTCGAAGTTTATGAAGTGTTCGACGGCGATCCCGAAGCGGTGATTCAAATGAAACTCAATACTGAAAACGATTTTAAGAAAGGAATGGAATTATATTACAAAAAAGAATTTGCTCGGGCGTGCGTTCAATTTAATAATGTATTGGAGGCAAATCCGGAGGATAAGGCCGCCGACCATTTTCTTCGTCGATCGGCATATTTTACGGTGGATGGCGTACCCGCAGACTGGACTGGTGTGGAAGCCCTCGACAGCAAATAATTTGCTTAGGAAATAGTCATTCCAAGCAAAACTAAATGTCATCTCGACCGAAGTGGAGAGATCTCGTCGGTCCATAGGGCCGCCGTTTCCTTAGAAGGCTCTCGAAGGGTCGTCTCGACCTAATAGTCATTCCGACTCACGTGGAGGAATCTCGCCGGTCCGAAGGACTGCACGCTACCTTAGCCTGTAGAACCACGACTACTTTGGTTTTAGGTTTTGAAGAGTACACGTAGAAAAAAATGCAACGTTGCCAAAAACAGCCCCCATGACCCGTCATCCAGAAGCGATACGAAGTATCGGTGAAGGATCTCGCCGGTCCGTAGGATCGCACGCTACCTTAGCCTGTCAAACCACGACCACTTTGCTTTTAGGTTTTGAAGAGTACACGTAGAAAAAAATGTAACGTTTCCAAAAACAGCCCTCATGACCTGTCATTCTGCTATGAAACAGACGCAGTCAAGTTGATTTTTTAAAAGATTTAAAATCTGTAGTTTTCTTTACAAAGTTTTTTATGTCGTATCCATAATTATTTTGAGTGGGCGATGAAAAAACTTT